>Ga0233425_10000055_pt1 | contig 273708 bp, 252 predicted proteins | sample Watercolumn_Towu_2_FD_181712 | JGI IMG/M metagenome (GOLD analysis project Ga0233425, IMG submission 181712) | Freshwater microbial communities from Lake Towuti, South Sulawesi, Indonesia - Watercolumn_Towuti2014_140_MG | ecosystem: Environmental > Aquatic > Freshwater > Lake | place...
TGATGCCGCGCGCTTTCTCTTCCGGCGCGTTGTCGATCTGATCATACGCGCGGAATTCCGCTAAACCCCGCAGCCCGCACCACTTCGTGATCGCTGCTGTCAGTGTCGTTTTCCCATGGTCAATGTGTCCCATGGTGCCTACATTCAAATGCGGCTTCGACCGATCAAATTTCTGCTTCGCCATTTTTTCTCTCCTTACTAGTCATAAATGATAATTTCTCCAGCATGAGCCCTCAATGGGATTCGAACCCATGACCCCGTTCTTACCAAGAACGTGCTCTACCAACTGAGCTATGAGGGCTTGCTGCTCAAAAGAGCCGGCAGCGACGCCTGATCTCTTTTGCTTTACCCAGTGGGCGGTGAAGGATTTGAACCTCCGAAGTCGTCCGACAACTGATTTACAGTCAGTCCCCTTTGGCCACTTGGGTAACCGCCCGAGTAAATTTCGCGATCTTTTTTCTCTCGCTGAGCCGACCGCGCGCACCAGCAGAGCCGACGATGGGAATCGAACCCATAACCTACCACTTACAAGGCGGTTGCTCTGCCGATTGAGCTACGTCGGCATTCGGTTGTTAAGTTACATTCAATCGCGGGTTGCATTATACCAAAAGCACCGCTCTTCATCAAGGAGATTCACGATATTTCGTACGCGAGGCAGGAGTCTATCAGGATTCGGGACTAGAGTCAATGCTGACCAGGCTGGCTGATTTTTCCCGCACCTCCACCCTTTTTCACTGTGGGATCCGGCTTATTTTCCTTTATATATCGGCAAACTCACAATAAAGGTCGTCCCCTGGCCTTCAATGGATTTCACCTCAATATCCCCGCCGTGATTCTTGATGATCCAGAAGACAATGCTCAACCCCAGGCCGTAGCTGCTGCCGTCCAGCGAGCGGGTGCGCGCCTTGTCGCCGCGGTAAAAACGCTCAAAAATGTGCGGCAAGTCGTTCGATGGGATGCCCGGACCCGTATCAGAGATGATCAGCTGCGCCATGTCGCCAGCCGGTACCAGCCTTAGTCCGACCCGCCCGCCGACCGGTGTGTACTTGATCGCGTTTGTCACCAGGTTGATCAGCACTTGCTTCAGTCGGTCCCGGTCACCCTGCACTTTTAGTTCATCGATCTCATCGATATGAATTTGCACCTTGTCCAATGATAGGACGCGCGCCTGCTTCAACACTTCCGTCAGCAGAGCGTCCAGTTCCACCGGCTGCATGTGCAGGTCCAGCTTACCCGCCTCGGCCTGAGCCAACAGCAGCAGGTCACCCACCAGGCGCGTCAGCCGGTCCACCTCCACCTCGATCTCTCGCAGCGATTCCTCATCCGGCTCTTTCATCTTCCGCAGCAGGCCGGCGTTCCCTTTGATGACCGTCAGCGGGGTGCGCAGCTCATGGCTGACATCGGCCAGAAAGCGCTTCTGCTTGTTGAAGATATCTTCCAACCGGTCCAGCGTTTGATTGAACGCGTCTATCAACACACCGATCTCATTTTTACGGGTGACATTGGGGATGCGCCGGGAGAGATCGTCTTTGTTGGCAATGCTGCGCGCGGCTTCGGTGACCTTTTCCAGCGGCGAGAGCACCAGGCTGGTACCCAACCAGCCGTAGAGACCGGCGACTAAAATTGCCAGCGCCAGAGCGATCCCCAGCACCGTCCGCAGGATGCCCTGCGCCTCATCCACCAGCGCGCGGTTGGTGCCCACCTGCAGCGCCGCCATCTTGCGGCCGGAGACCTGCAACGGGACGCTCAGAACGCGCAGCGGTACATGATTCAGTTCCACATCCCGGTAAGCCGGTTTGGGGTAGCGCAGTCCGTCCGGGTCCAGTGACAGCTGCAGGCTGGAGATGTTCTGGGATTTGCTGATCAGGTCGCCGGCGGTGTTCCAGACCTGGATATAGCGGGGGGAGGTGACATCCATCGCCGGCAGCTGATCCACCACCACCTGACCCTGCGCGTTGATGCGCGTGCTGGACATCACCAGGTCAGCGGTTGACGTCAGCGTATTATCGATCTGGTCAACAAGCAGAACACTGACCAGGGTATAAACAATGACAGCGGCGGCAGCAAAAACCACGCCTGCCAGCAGGGAATATAAAAGGGATAGCTGCGTCCGCAGAGACATTAAGCCTGTTCACGCATCACATACCCTACGCCGCGCGCGGTATGGATGAGCTGCTGCTCTTCACCTAAAACCAGTTTCTGTCGTAGATAACGGATGTACACATCCAAAACGTTGGATTCACCGCCAAAATCATATCCCCAGACCCGGTCAAAGATCACATCACGCGTCAACACCTGCCGGGGATGGCGCATGAACAGGTCCAGCAGGTCGTATTCTTTGGCAGTCAGCGAGATCACGCGCCCATTCCGGGTCGCCTGGCGGGTGGAAGTATCCAATTGCAGATCCGCGAAGGTTAATACCGGCAGCCGCTCGGGCTGAGATCGCCTCAGCAGGGCTCGCACCCGCGCGGTTAACTCATCCAGCTCAAAAGGTTTCACCAGGTAATCATCCGCCCCCGCGTCCAACCCCTGCACCCGGTCCTGAATAGCATCCTTGGCAGTCAGCATGAGGACAGGCACAGTCCCGGCGGTGCGCAGACGGCGGCAGACTTCCAGCCCATCCAACCCCGGCAGCATCCAATCCAGCACGATCACATCCGGGTGCCACTCGCGGGCTTTGGCTAAACCAGCTGGTCCGTCTATGGCAGTTTCTACCTGATAGGCTTCCAGGGATAACCCCCGCCGCAAAATGCGCAGGATGGCTTCATCATCTTCAATCACCAGGATCTTTTCTTTCATGGGCTTATCCTCATTAATATGATTATACCAAATAGGCTTAAAGTTAATCCCGCCCTGCCGCTGGTTGCGGCGGCCGCCACCGCCCGCCGCGGTACGGCACGATCCACGCCCCCACCGCGGCCGTCACCAATCCCGCGATCTGCTGCGGGTTCAATTTCTCGCCGAGGATGAAAACAGCCAGGACCGGGATCCAGATCAGCATGGTGCCGTTGATCACACTGGATTCGATCGCTGACAAGGTGCGCAAGGTATGATTCCACAGGGTGAAAGCAAAGGCGGTATTCACCACTGCCAGCCATAGGATGATCGCCCAGCCCTGCCAGTCGATCCGCGGCCATCCTTCCAGCGACAGGCCGGTAGATAACATAATAGCTGAACCGATTCCCATCGGGATGAGGGTGACAACCAGGGGAGAAAGCAAGTTGGAGCGGTTCAGATCCCGCCCAAGCACGGTTGAGATAGAGTTGGAGAACAGGGCAAAGATGGCAGCCGCCAGGCCGATGAACTGTGCCCGCGGAATAGTCACCGGGAAGAAGTAGATATACGCGCCAACCAGCGTCAAAACGAGCCCCAGCCATTGCAGCCAGCTGAGCCGTTCCTTCAGCCAGGCCGCGCCGATCAGGGCTACCAGGATGGATGAAAAACTGAACAAGAGATTCACCGTCACCGCCGGCATGTAGGCCAGTGCGATGAATTGGCCGCCCTGCGCGCCGGCATACAGCAAAACCGCCAGGATCAAGAGCATCACCCAGGTGCGCCGGCCGATTTGCTGCCACGGTATAGGCTTGCGTTGCATGAGCACATAGACGAGCAAGGCGATGAACGCTGCTGCGTAGCGCAAGCCGGCAAATGTGAGGGGAGGGATATCTTTCAGACCGATCTTGATGAAGACCCACGAAGTGGACCAGAGGAACACCACGAATAAAGCCTGCAAAATAGATTTATTGTGTTCCTTCAAAGCGGCCCTTCCTGCCAAAACTGTTGGCGCAATCTCTGACGAACGCGATGATCGCCTGTCTGATTATATTATCAGCGGACGAAATTAAAAAGAAACGAGGGATGCCTGACGGCATCCCTCTGGTATTCCACCCCCCAGGGGCATCTGGTTGATTAATTGACTTTGATATTGCGCGGCTGGATGGCGGCGGGTTTGGGGATCTCCAGGGTCAAAATACCATCCGCCAGCCGGGCCTCGATCTTTTCCGCGTCTACCTGCGCGGGCAGGCGGAAGGTGCGCTTGAACTCACCGGAGCTGCGCTCGCTGAGTAAATAGCTGGCATTTTCATCACGCTGATAGGCGTAAGTCCCCGCCAGTGTCAGAATATCTTTCTCCACCGAGACCTGGATATCCTCTTTATTGACGCCGGGCAGCTGCGCGGTCAGCACGTATTTCTCATCCTGCTCCTCCACATCTACCGGTACATCCTGGCGGGAGATGGCCTCGTCCAGCCAGTGCATCCGGCGTACAGCGGGTAAAGCGTAGCGGGGTGGAAATCCACGGGTGATCATGTAGTTCATTTTTTCTCCTTTATACCTTTCGGTTCGATTGGTTATTCGATGCCTGTATAATAAGCACCGGATATATGAGCCGTATATAAATTGCGTATGAAAACTATTAATATTCCCCACCCGCGTCGTTCCCTGCCGCTTTGGCTGATCCTGACCCTGGGGTTGCTGGCCGGCGGAGCAGCCTACTACCTGCTGCAGTTCAGGCCGGCTGCCGGTCGCACCGCCGCAGTGATACGCTGGATCCGCGGGACCACAAAGGATACCAGTCAGGCCATCGAAGCATTGCAGCGCTGCCCGGACGCGCCATTCTTGCTGCCCACCAGCGGCCTGGTCGGCTACCTGTGGGATGATCCCTTCCGACCCGGCCACCGTCACCAGGGGATAGACATCTTTGGTGGGAGTCAACCCGGCGTCACCCCGGTCTATGCCGCCGCCGACGGCTACCTGACGCGCCAGTCAGACTGGAAAGCCAGCCTGATCATCCGGGTACCATCTGACCCGCTGCTGCCCGGCCGCCAGATCTGGCTTTATTACACCCACCTGGCCGATAAAAACGGAAACTCGTTCATCAGCGGGGATTTTCCGCCCGGCAGCTTTGAGATCCCCGTCACAGCCGGCCAGCTGCTGGGATACCAGGGGAATTTTTCCGGCAACCCGGCCAACCCGGTCGGCGTGCATCTGCATTTCTCAATTGTGCTGGATGACGGTTCCGGTCATTACCTGAATGAGCTCAAGATCCAGAACACGCTCGACCCTTCGCCTTACCTGGGCATGCAACACAACGCGAAAACTGCCGGGGCGGCCATCCCGGTCTGTTCAACCGCGCCGTAGCTCACCCCTTTGAAAATCGCTATAATTAACTCGTACCTTTTGCCGCTGGAGGTGGCATGCTTACTTATCGCGATATAGCGACCGCCCTGTATGATCTACAGCTGCCCGCGGATGTGCCCATCCTGGTCCACTCCCGCCATGCCAACCTGGCAGAAGTGCGCGGCGGTTCCGCTACCGTTCTATCCGCTTTGAACAGTGCCGCCAAACGCCTGGTTTTCCCGGCTTTTACCCCCGCCACCCAGGTCGTGCCGCTGGACGGCCCGCTCAACAACGGCATCCGTTACGGGGAAGGCGATCCGCAAAACGGCGAGGCCGTCGCTTACCATTCTTCACTTTCCGCGGAAAGCGGCGCGGGGTTGTTGGCGGAGGATTTCCGCCTGCTGCCAGGCGTACGCCGCTCCAGCCACCCCCTGTTGTCTTTCTGCGGGTTGGATGTGGAAACTGCCTTACAATCACAAACGCTCGCCGACCCGCTGGCTCCGCTGGCGCACCTGCTGCAGGCCAAAGGCTGGGTGATCCACTTCGGCACAGATTTTACGGAAAGTGTTTTCTTTCATTACATTGAGCGGTTGGCCGGGCGGCGGCATTTCATCCGCTGGGCCCGCGTGGCTGACCGGATCGTTGCCTGCGCCAATATGCCCGGCTGCTCGCGCGGTTTCCCGGCCGCGGAGCGCTGGCTGGAAACAACCTTCCGAACCGTTTCGCTGGATGGCAGCCAGATCCGCGCATATCCGATGAACCTGGCGGCGCACCTGCTGAAAACCCGCCTGGAACAGGACCCATTGGCATTATTGTGCGATGAACCGGGCTGCGCCGAGTGCGCTGCCATCCGCCTGGACTATGGAGTTGAATCCAATTAACCCGCCGACAAACTCCTCCGCGGCATCAGACCTGGATCTGATCGCCGACCTGCTGCGCTCACTCAGCGAGAACCGCGCGCTGGATGCAGTGCTGCCAGAGGCCTTGCGGAAGGCAGCGGCATATGCGGCTGCTGCCGGGGGAATACTTCTGAGATTGGATGCCGCCGGTAACCCCATCCATCCGATCCTGTTTACCGGTTTAGAACCAGGTGCTGAACAAATCCGCAACTTGCTGCTGCGGGTAGCAACGGCGGCGCGGGATGATCTCAATATTGAAGATACCACTGGCGGCGCGGCCCTGGGAGAGGCCCTGGGGCAGAATGCGGCTGTCAACCCCACCACGGCGCGCTGCCTGCTGGGGACGCCGGTCCAAATGCCAAACACGGGGGGCTACCTGTTGCTCTTCCAAACCTTGCCAGGCGCATTCAGCCAGCACCATCTGGCCGGATTGCGGCTCATTGCCGCCTTTATCGCCTTCGCCCTTCGGCAGACCAGCCCGCAAGATCCGACGGCTGAACCTGGCGGCGCGTTTGACCTGTGGGTGACCGGCATCTTTCACGACCTGCGGTCACCCATCACTAACCTGGCCGGCAGCCTGCAAGGACTGCGTCTGCTGCCCGCGCTGACCGCGGACCCCGCGGCAGACCACCTGCTGGGAATCGCCGAGCGTTCCGTCCAACGCCTGGACAGATTATCTCAAGCCATATTGGACGCGCGGCGCCTGCAAAGCGGACATTACCAGCCGCAATTGAAGCCGATCTCGCCTGTCTCTCTCATTTCCACGGCCGCCACGTCAGTCGAGACCTTGCTGGCACAGCGTCTTCAAACCCTGCAACGGGTAGAAGCGAACCTGCCGGAATTCATTCGCGCGGACTGCGCACTGCTGGAGCGGGTGCTGATCAACCTGCTGGAAAATGCCGCGCGCTACGCGCCTGAAGGCACCCGGATCACACTCAGCGCGACCGGTTCACCGGAGGCGGTGCTGTTCTCTGTGCAGGATGAAGGCCCGGGTATCTCAGCCGACCGCCTGCCGTTGATCTTCACCCCCTATCAGCCGGAAGCCGCCGGCAGCGGGTTGGGCCTGGCGTTTTGTAAGTTGGCAGTTACCGCCCACGGTGGTAAGATTTGGGTGGAAAACCTGCCAGATCACGGCAGTATTTTTAACTTTACCATCCCGCTGCCAGCCGATCCCCCATCGGCTGAATAATCTACCCTCCCCAGGAGATGCCATGCAGGAAATTGCCCATGAAGTTTATATAGAGACCGCTTATTCTGGCCCCGTACTGGGCGCCATCAATACCTCCCACGGCTTGCTGCTGATCGATGCTCCCATCCGTCCCGAAGATGCCCGCTCCTGGAAAGCCACTTTGCTCTCACTGGGCGGCGCGGTGGACCGGCTGCTGATCAACCTGGATGCCCACATCGACCGCACGATCGGCGCGCGCGCCATGGAATGTACCGTGGTTGGGCATGAAAGTATGGCGCTGGTTTTCAAAAACCGCCCTACCAGTTTCAAGCCGCAGAATATTGAGACCGGGGCGGACTGGGAACAAGCGCCTAACCTGGGGGTCATCCGCTGGGCCGTACCGGAGATCTCCTTCAACGACACGCTGATCATCCACTGGGGGACAAGCCCCATGCGCCTGGAATCCCGGCCCGGACCGTGTGCCGGCAGTATCTGGGCTCACTTGCCCGAGGAAAAAGTGGTGTTCGTGGGCGACAGCTTGACGCCCAATCAGCCGCCATTTTTGGGAGGCGCTAACTTGGAGCTGTGGGTCACCCAACTGGAAAGCCTATTGAAACCGGAATTTGCAGGATATCTGATCGTCAGCGGCCGGGACGGCGTGGTTCCGCCGGCATCCGCCCGCTCCCAGATCCACTTTTTGAACGGGATTCGCTCCTGGCTGGAGAAGAACCGAAAGAGTTCAGATCCTGCCGCCCTGGTGAATAAGAAACTACCTGACCTGATGCAGCCCTACCAGAATGCCGGCAGCCGCCTGCTGCGTTATCAACAGCGGCTGCGCACCGGCCTGATCCAGCAATTGACACACAGTTATCAAGACGCCGTCAGCGTGCCTGAGGAGAGAAACGCGTGACCCTGCCTGCCTATCAGCCCATCTTTGAAGCCACCCGCGGTCCGATCGTGGAATCGATCCATTACGGCGCGTTCGCGGTGGTTGACGCGCGCGGCCAGCTGCTGGCCAGCCACGGCGATGCCGGGTTGGTGGCATATCTGCGTTCCTCCAGCAAACCTTTTCAGGCGCTGCCTTTCATTGAAAATGGCGGCGCCGATTTCTTCGGCCTGGATGAACGGGAAGTAGCCATCTTGTGCGCCTCGCATTCCGGCACGGACGAGCATGTCGCGGTGGTGCGGGGTATGCAGGCCAAGATGTCCATCCCCGAGGGAGCCTTGCAGTGCGGCAGCCATACCCCCGGCGATAGTGAAACCGCCTACCAATTACGGTCGCGCGGCGAACAGCCGCTGCCGGTGCGCCACATGTGCTCCGGTAAACACAGCGGCATGCTGGGGATGGCGCGCATGTCCAACCTGCCGTTGGGAAATTACCTGTCCATGGATCACCCGGTGCAGCAGGAAATTTTACAGACTCTGGCAGAAATGGCCAGCATATCACCCGCAGAGATCGTGATCGGCACCGACGGCTGTTCCGCCCCCAACTTTGCCCTGCCGCTGAAAGCAGCCGCGTTGGCGATGGCCCGTCTGTGCCAACCGGATGGCCTGGCCCCGACACGCGCGGCAGCCTGCCGCCGGCTGGCGGATGCCATGCGGCATCAACCCGGGATGATCGCCGGACCAGGCAAGTTCGACACGCTCTTGATGCAGTTTGCCCCGCGGGTGGTCGCTAAAGGCGGCGCGGAAGGGTACCAGATCCTGGGCGTGATGCCCGATGTCATCGAACCCGGCTCGCCCGCGCTGGGGATTGCCATGAAGATCTCGGATGGTGATGCCGGTGAGTCGCGCGCCAGGTCGCTGGTGACGGTGGAGATCCTGCGTCAACTAGGCGCGCTGAGCAACAGCGAAGCCGCCGCCCTGGCGAAATTTGGCCCACGCCACATCTATAACTTTGCCCACCTGGATGTCGGGGAGTACCGCGCCGCCTTCACGCTCGCCAGATAGAGACCGCATGCCCACCCCGGCCGCGCTTACCGCGCTGGAAGCCCACCAAATTCTGCTGACATTTTACGGCCAACCCACCTGGCGCAACCCGCTGCCCGCGCTGGATGAGTTGGTTTCTACTATTCTGTCGCAAAATACCAATGACATCAACCGCGACCGGGCCTTTGAGGCTTTGCGCGCGCGCTTCCCGAACTGGGGAGAAGTCGCAGCAGCTGAACCGGAAGAGGTGATCGATGCCATCCGCGTGGCGGGATTGGCTAACCAGAAAGGTCCGCGCATGCAGCTGGTGCTGCGTGAGATCCAGGCGGAGCGCGGCTCCCTGTCGCTGGATTTTCTGGCTGACTTGCCGCTGGAAGAAGCACGTGCCTGGCTGATGAAGCACAACGGCGTCGGTCCGAAGACCGCCGCCATCGTTTTGTTATTTTCACTGAACAAGCCGGCATTCCCGGTGGATACGCACATCTACCGCGTCAGCGGCCGGCTGGGCTTGCGTCCGCCCGAGATGAGTGTGGAAGAAACTCACTGCCTCCTGGAATCCGCCCTACCGCCAGAGACCTATTACGCGGCACACCTGAACATCATCCGCCTGGGCCGGGAGATCTGCCGCGCCGTTAAACCGGCCTGCGGGCAGTGTCCGCTGCGGGAGCGATGCCCGGGCAAACTGTTACAGGTGTAGGGTGGGCGCGCACCAGGAACCGTTATTCCTTCACTCAAAAAAGGTAAAGGATCCTCTAAGGAGGGTCAAGAGAGAAGCTTAGTAGTACAAATAACAAATAGCATAGAAAATTGGATGAAATATATCTAGTATTTCCCCTCGGAGTAAATATCAGATTAATACCCAAACTCGCTTTTCACCAACTCTAACTTACTTATGATACTAAAAAGGTCATTTACAAGACTATAAGCCCGATTTACATCACTGATTTCCCAATAACTAACAGCTCTCCTGAAGTTTTCAGGCAGAATAGCAATCTCTCCGCGTATAGTATCAATACTTTTATCATCCGCTACAACAATTAACCTCTGAACACTCTGATTTACTAATGCTCGTTGTAAATTTAGAATAAGTGAGTCTATTGACCCTTTGCTTTGGACCTCAAAAACATACATGACAACGCCCAAATTTGCTATATTCGCTTGCCATATGACATCAACCTTCGCACCTTTTACGACTGATTTTTCTCTGTCTGCTTTGAAACCTAATGCCTCACCAATTGAAACAATACGATCAATAACCTCGCTGTGAGATGCTATATGGGGAGTTTCTTGTATTACGTCATCTACTTTCCTCTTTTCAATATCATTGGGGGTCGAATCCCAAAAAGCTGAAAGTATATAGTTCATTCCTAATAAATCTAAGTTTTTTATTCCAAGTTTTTTATATTCATCCATGATTAATGATAAGTAGGCATTATACTGAGCATATTCAGCACCTGTTAATTGCGATTTTTTGATAGCATGGAATGTGTCATTAATTCCAAGAATTGAAAATGCTTTTCTCGTTGAATCATTCCATATTCCATATTTATCTGGGAAAACGAAGGCGAGAATCTCTGCCAATATTGCTGATCCAAAACCTTTTATATTTTTTCTAAACCCCTCATACCGTAACCAAATATCATCTTCACCATAAAGTAAGTATTTAAGGTTCTGTATTATTGCTCTAAGAGAATTTTCGTCTACGATTTTTTGAGACAAAATACCCTTTGTTACCCCATCTATTGCTCGCCCATAATGAACTCATTATTTGTCCAAATTCAATTTCTTCCAAATTATCTATTTCTTCTTTTGATAAAAGAAGCTTATACAAGTCAGTCCGTTTCTGTCTATTCTCCATATCAGTTATATATTCCTGTGAACCAAGAAACGAGAGTACTGAAGGGAGACTATTTTTAATATTATAAATTTGGCTAGGTGTTAATTCTACATTTCCAAATGATTGGATAGATAATTGGGAAACAGATTTTTGCATTATCTCCTCCTAGTTCTAATTAACATACATCTGATAATTATATTATCAAATAAGCTATCTACCCCTTTACTACAAAAGTTAATTAGTATTGATATCGCTAATAACGACATGTTCTCAAAGAATATTATCCCACACCATATAATAAACCTCTCTCTTTTCCCCCCTACCCGATCAGCCCCACCAACTCCTCAGGGACAAGCATGCCCGGGTGGACGCGGAACCACTCCTTCTCCATCCAACGCACGCGAATGACGGTTCCGTCGTCTTCGCCGGCGGTCAGCTCCTCCCGCAAGTACACCTCATCAGAGCAGAAAGCCGCCCGGTATACCAGCACGATTTCATGCCCGGGATCTCCATTGCAGGTAAATATGCTCTCGATCATCCCCAGGAAATCCACATCCTTGATCTCTTCCCCCGTTTCTTCGCGCATCTCGCGGACCAGTGCCTGCGCGCCGGTTTCGCCGAACTCGATCCCGCCGCCCAGTGGACGGTAAAAATATTTCTCTTTCACCGTGTCATATCCTTCATATACCAGGATGCGCCCGGCAGATTCAAAGACCCCGATCGCGATCGGTCTGATGCGCTGCTTTTTCATTTCCCCCCGTTCTCCTTTAGCTCACCCAGCATGGACCACGGCCCCGTCCAGGTGATATTCACCGGCAGTAATTGCCCGCGCAGGTCTTGCTCCGTCTCCACGAAAACCAGCTTATTGGTCTCGGTGCGGCCGCGCCAACGGTTTTTATGCTTTTCCTCAAACAGCACCGGTACCGTCCGACCCAGGTAGCCGGCGTGGATCTCGCCGACAATGCGTTCCTGCTGCTGCTCCAACAGCCGGAAGCGGCGCAGTTTTTCCGCGGCAGGCACGTCATCCGTCATCTGACGGGTCGCCACCGTGTTCGGACGGGGGGAGTAGCGCGCCAGGTGAGCCACGTCCAGCCGCAACTCTTCCAACAGGTCGTAGGTCTGCTGGAACTGCTCTTCTGTTTCACCGGGGAAGCCCACAATGATATCGGTGGCGATCGAAACGCCCGGGATGCGCCCCCGGATGCGCGCCACCAGCTGCCGGTAATCGTCGCGGGTATAACCGCGGCGCATATTCCGCAGCACAGTATCATCCCCGGCCTGAACCGGCACTTCAATATGCGGGCAGACGTTGTCGATCTCCGCCACCGTATCCAACAGTTCATCAGTCATCCAGTTGGGGTGAGAAGTGAGAAAGCGGATGCGCGCCAGTCCGTCGATTTGCGCCAGCCTCCGCAGCAGCGCAGGCAGGTCCTGCCCGGGCGGCAAGTCCTTGCCGTAGCGGTCGACGATCTGCCCCAGCAGGGTGATCTCACGCGCGCCGGCGGCTACCAGGCTTTCTGCTTCCACCACCACCTGGTCAAAGGGACGGCTTTCTTCCACCCCACGCCGGTAGGGGATGACGCAGTACGTGCAGGCATGCGAGCAGCCCAGCACCACCGGCAGGAAGGCCGTTACCCCCTGCGCGCGGTCATAACCCGGCAGCGCCAGCTCTTCATCCAGCAGCGCGTTGCGCTCGGCCGTCTGCCCGGCTTCAAGCTGCTGATGATGTTTCTGCTGCAGATGAGAGATCAGCGGCGCCGGGTCGGAGGGCGGCGAGAAAACATCGACATAGGGGAAACGCTGCCGCAATACCGGGTTGGTTTTGACTCCAACCAGGCAGCCCATCAGGTTGATCACCAGGCCGGGGTTGGCATCTTTGAGCGGGCGGATGGAACTGAGCCGGCCGTAAGCCTTATCTTCCGCGGACTGGCGCACCACGCAGGTGTTTAAAACGATCACGTCCGCCTTTTCCGGTACGCCGACCGCTTCATACCCCAGCTGCTCCAGCGCGGTGGAGACGCGCAGGGAATCTGCCACGTTCATCTGGCAGCCTTCTGTCCAAATATGGTATTTCATGGCGTGAATTATATCAGAATGAAATCACACCTAATCTATCCGATTTAGGCGCGTGGTAAAATGGACGGCATGTTCCGCAATCGCATCGTCCAATTCACGGCCGGCGCCCTGTGTGCCGTCCTGTTGATCGTCTTGCTCTACTACATTCCGCCCATCCACAGCCGCCTTGCCTGGCGGGTGGATTTTGCCATGTCTTATCTGCGCGGCGCTTTGCGGCCGGTGGCTGCCGTCCCAACCGCTGAACCGGAGCCCATCCTGCCCACGGATACCCCGGCCGTCGAGCCAACCCTCAGCGTAACGCGCACCGCGCTGCCGCCCACCCCCGCGCCGACCGCCCTGCCGGCCTCTGCTTCTCTCACCCCGCCCACCTTCGAGCAGCAAACCATGAACAACTGCGGCCCGGCCGCGCTCTCCACGTACCTGCGCTTCTACGGCTGGGATGGCAATCAGGAAAGCGTGGCCAGCATCCTCAAACCGCGTCCGGAAGACCGCAACGTCAATGTGGAAGAGCTAGTCTATTTCGTCCGCAACAACGCCGGCTGGCTGAATATTGAGTACCGCGTAGGCGGGGACGTCCAGTTGTTGAAGTCGCTGCTGGCCAACGGCGTACCGGTGATGGTGGAAGAATCCTTCCATATGGATCAGAAGTACTGGCCCAATGACGACCTGTGGGCCGGGCATTACCAGTTCATCACCGGCTATAACGATGCCACCAGCACCTTCGTGGCGCAGGATACCTACTACGGACCCAACCTGGCCGTCTCTTACGCGGATACGGAAGAAGCCTGGCAATCTTTCAACCATGTCTACATCCTGATCTATCCACCCGAAAAGGAAGAGACCGTGAAAGCGCTGCTGGGAGACGAATGGGATGTGGATGTGAACCGCCAGCATACGCTGGATGAAGCCCGCCAGGCCGTCAAACGCGAACCTGAAAATACTTTCGCCTGGTTCAACCTGGGCAGCAATTTGGTCTACTTTGAAAATTACAATGAAGCGGCCGCAGCATACGACCAGGCCCGCGCGCTTGGATTTCCGCAGCGTATGCTGCGCTACCAGTTTGGCCCGTTCATTGCCTACTTCAACGCCCGCCGCACCGAGGACCTGATGACCATCGCCAAATACGCGGTCAATATCACCCCCAACTCTGAAGAAGCCCGCCTGTGGTTGGGCTGGGCTTACTACCGCTCAGGCGACCGCAGCGCCGCGCTTTCAGAATTTAAGAAAGCCCTCTACTACAACGAGAGCTACCCGGACGCGATCTACGCGCTGGATTTTCTGGCCAACAACTAAGCCGGCATCCGCCGGCTTTCTTTATCGCAGCAGCTTCTCCAGGTCCAGCACTTCCATGATGGTTGGGCCGGAACTCAACGCGAAGGTCGGCACGCTGGTGCGGACGGCCAGCGGCAGATTGCCGCACTTACGGGCGACATAGGCCAGCACTTTCAAAGCCCGGTTGGTTTGCGACGGCAGATGTACCACCAGCTGGCCGCCGTGCAGTTCTTCCTCCGTCAGGTTTGCCTTCTTAAAGAGTGAATCCAGTAAATCTTCCAATCCATCATCACTGCTTGAATCAGTCGGCAGCATCACTTGCTCGCTGATCTCCAGGGATGTCAGCGCTTTGAATTGATCGAACTGGATGGAGTGGAACTTGGATGAAAAGTTCAATAAGATCATCAACTTCCCTTTCAGCCGCGCGCGGCCAGTAATTTGGATATCTGCTGGATGTGATCGCGTTCGTGCCAGCACAGGCGGCGGGCTACCTTACGCGGGCTCCAAAACTCGCCGTCTCGGCCAACCACCTGCCGCAGATCCACCAGGTCCGGCAGAATTTCCAGCAGGCGGCCGCGCTCTTCCAGTAACCGCGTGAACGCGTCTGGCGATAACATCTCTTCGGGGTGCGTCCTTCCTAGTCGGTCCACCAGCCACCATTCGGAGCGGGCGACGTGCGCCAGGATCGTGCGAATGGTCCACTCGCCTTCGATCAGGGTGGCGTCCAGGGTGGCATCATCCAGCCCGGCCACCAGTGACAGGATGTCCTGCCGCGTCCAAGTTAATAACTGCAGCACATGCTCGACATCCTCCCGGCTGAGGGGCTTCCAATCGGTTTGAAACCAGGCCTTCACAATGCGGCCGCCGGCAGGTACCCGTTCCAGCTGGTCATTGACGAAATAATCATCCACCACCTCGGTCAGGCGGATATCAATGTCATCCGGAGCAAACCACGGGTGCGCGGTATGCGATCCCAGCCAGGAGATGTACTCAGGGATGGCGCGCGCCATGCCCACCACCGCGGACTGCCCATCCGGCGCCAGGCAATAGCAGCCAAACTGCTCCAGGGACCAGGCCACAGAACGACCTTCATTATTGTTTTCAACGCCGATCAGCACACGCATACCTTATCTCCTTAACTGCCGGTACGTAAACAAAAACCGGGTTCAGCCAGAATCCGCCGCAATTCCTGCAGGGCGGATTGAACCTGGGCAGCCTCTACCGCGTCCAGTTTTTGCGCCAGGTACTCATCCTCATCCAGTATTTGCGGCACTCCGCCAGCGATCAATAAAACGTCCAGCGCCAGATCCTGGAAAGTGATGGTCTGGTCCGTGATCACCGGCGGACGGCTGAGGTTGCAATACCAGCCTTTTAGCTGCCCGTCATCCCGGTCGTAGATCTCGAATATGTTATACCATTTTCCCGGGTAAAAGGCTTCCACGAAGAGGTCGCCGGCTTTAATTGGCAGGCCAAAAAAGAGACTATCTGGAATCTGGAAGGTGGCATGTACAATGGTGACATCCTCATCCTGCCGCTTGACTACTGCGTTGTAGCGAAATTTCTCCTGGCCGTTAGCATATTGCTTGATGATGATCATTCTTCCCCCGCCAACATTGTAATATCTTCGGCTTGAATGAACAGGCAAACCTCACTGCCAGCTGTCTGCGGCCGGGTAAGGATGAAAGTAAAGACCTGCTCAGCGCAGGCAACGGCGACCAGGTACCCTGCCGGCAAAAAGCGGCAATCTACCACCCGGCCGTAAAGTCTGCCGCCGGCCGCGGGCCGCTCCTCCGCGATACAGACGCGCGCGCTGCGCAGTAATAATAATACACGCTGGCCGTCTTTTCGCTTCTGAATGGGCATCGCGGATAAATCCAACCCGGTGAAATCACCGAACGGTGTCTTCACCACCCCATTGGCCAGTACACCTGCCAGCTGATTCTTGATCCCAAAAAACGCGGCCGTCTTGCCGTCCTTCGGCTGCTGGTACAGCTGACGCGGATCTCCACCCTGGTGAATGATCCCCTCGTCCAGTAGGTACAGCCGGTCCGCCAGATTAAATGCTTCCTCTTGATCGTGGGTCACGTAAACCGCCGGCGCGCCAGTCGAATGCAGCGCGGCCCGCAGTTCCTCCTGCAATTGAACCCGCAAGCTCCGATCAAGCGCGGCCAGCGGTTCATCCAGCAGCAGTAAGCGCGGCCGTGTCACCAGCGTGCGCGCCAACGCCACGCGCTGCTGTTCCCCGCCGGATAATTCCTGCACAGCGCGCTGTTCAAAACCCGGCAGGTTCACTGCCCGCAGCGCTTCTGCTACCCGACAGCTGGCTTCCCCCGCCTTCAGCCCGGCCTTCCGCAACCCAAAAGCCACATTCTTTCCCACATCCATGTGCGGAAAAAGCGCGTAATCCTGAAACACAAAGCCAAACTGGCGGCGGTGGACGGGAGTCCTCGCCAGATCCGCCCCGTCCCAGAAAACTTGCCCGCTATCAGGCATCTCCAGCCCGGCAATGATGCGCAGCAGGGTGCTTTTTCCGCTGCCCGAAGGACCCAGCAGGCAGGCGATCTCGCCCGGCGCCACAGACAGGTTGATGCCGCGCAACAGGGGTACGCCTTCATATTCTTTGGTGATCCCAACCAGTGATAAACCTTTCATGCTCCTCCCTCCCCGGTCAGAAAGCCGGTGGTTCTTTCGATCACGAGAATACCCACGGCGCAGGTCAGCATCAACAGCAGGCTCATCGCCATGGCCTGCCCGTAATTCGCCGCTCCGGGCAGAGACAGGTAGCGGAAGATGGCTATCGGCAGCGTCGGGAACTCCGGGCGGTACAGCAGGCTGGTCGCGCCAAATTCGCCCAGCGAGATCGTAAAAGCGAAGATCAAGGCGGAAACCATCACCCGCCGGATCAACGGCAGATCCACCCGCCAGAAGGTGTACCAACGGTTGGCGCCGAGTACCGCGGCGCTTTGACGATACGTGTCCGGGATGGCGGCAACCGCCGGCAGTAAAGTCCGCACGACGAACGGCAAAGCCACCAGCGTGTGCGCCAGCGGCAGCATCCAGGCGGAACTGCCCCAGGCCAGCGGCGGCTGATTGAAAGCCAGAATGTACCCCAATCCGAGCGTCACCGCGGAGGTACCGAGCGGCAGCATCAGCAGCACTTCGGTGATGGAACGCCACTTGCCGCGCCAGGGCAGCCCATACACCAGCAGCATCCCTAGCGTCAGGCTGAAAAAAGCGGTCAGTGACGCGAACTTAAGTGAATTCAGCAAAGCTGTCAGCGGCGGCACGTAAAACAGGTCGCTGTTGCGGTTTTGCGCCAGGCCGCTGAAATTATCCAGCGTCCAGCCGGCAGTTACCAGTGCCCGCTCACCGCGGTCCGCGCCAATAGACCAGAAAGCGCTGGCGGTTAAGGATGCCAACGGCCCGGCGAAGAAGACCCACAGGAAAACTACGGTCAGCGCCACCAGTAAAACCTGCCGCCAGCCGCGCGGTTTTTGTACCACCCTGCGCTCGTTTGCCGGCGCCAGGGGTACCGGCCGGGCAGAGAAATACTGATACACCCCCGCGCAAGCCAGGGTGCAGATCAGCTGGATCAACGCCAGCAGGCCAGCCAGCGGCAGGTTATAGAAGCTGAGCGTCTGGCGGTAGATTTCCACCTCCAGCGTGCTAAAACGCATTCCACCCACCAGCAGGATGACCCCAAAACTGGTGAAATCGAATAAAAAGACCAACACCGCGGCCGAAACGATCACCGGACGCAAGAGCGGCAGGGTGACCCGCAGAAAGACCTGCCAGGGATTCGCTCCCAGAGTGCGGGCCGCGGCATCCAGGCGCGGGTTCAATCCAGCCCAGGCCGGGCCGACCATGCGGATGATGATCGTCAGGTTGTAAAAGACATGCGCCAGCAGAATCCCGGCCAGGCTGCCAGTTATCGTGAGCAGGGGTTTTGAGCTGCCGGTGATTGCCTGCCAGGCCTGATTCAGCCAGCCGTGCGGACCGGCATACGCGTTGAAGGCTGCCGCGACCACCACCGTTGGCAGAATGAACGGGACGGCCGTCAGCAGCCGCAAAGCCCGGCTGGCCGGGAAGCGAAAGCGGTAGAGTACATAGGCCGCGGGCAAGCCGACCGCCAGTGTGAGCAGCGTGGAGAGCAGCGCCTGCCACAGCGAAAAAGTCAGCGCGCGGCCGAGCGGTCCACGCGCGGAAGCTAGCAGGTCAAGCTGCAGGCCACTGACACGCGCCACCTGGACCAGCGGCACAGCAAAGAAGATCACCCCATAAATGGCTGGCAGCAGCAGTAAAACCCACCGCCAGCTCTTTCCGCGGACGGCACTCACTCAAACATCGCCTGAGCCCAATCTTGCAGCCACTGTTCGCGGTGCAGTTCCACCTGCGCGGGGTCGACCACCGCCGGGTGTTCTGGCACCTGTACATTTTGAGTGAAGACCTCTGGGATGCTGGCAGTTGAAAGCACCGGGAACATGAACATCTGCAAAGGGATATCTTCCTGGACTGGTTGGCTAAGCATAAAATCAACGAACTGCTCAGCCAGTACGCGCTGCGTTGTTCCCTTCAATATCCCTACAAACTCTACCTGGCGGAAGCACATGTTATCCCCCACCAGCGAAGCGGTCGGTGACTCGGTCAACGGCTGCGCGGCATAGACTACCTCCGCGGCCGGGCTGGTACCGTAAGAGACCACCATCGGCTGCGGCCCTCTACCGCTGGAAGCGGAGAAGTTGGTGTAGTAAGCCGTTTCCCAATCATTCACCACCTGCACATCATTCACCCGCAGGTCCTTCCAGTAGCCCAGGTAATCCTCCGGCCCATACGCGGCGATGGTCGCCAACAGGAAGGCCATCCCCGGCGAGGAAGTGGCCGGATTTTCCACCACTAGTAAGCCTTTATATTCAGGCTTTGTCAGGTCAACCAGGCTGGCCGGGAGCGGCAGCCCGGCCTGTTGGAAATAGGCTTTGTCATAATTGATGCAGACATCGCCGTAATCCACCGGTAAGGCGGTATTGCCGCCATCCAATTGGAATTCTGTCGGAATGTGGGCCAGTGCCGGCGCGTCATATCGCTCGAACAACTGATTCTGCAGCGCGCGGGAGAGAAAGGTGTTATCCACCCCAAAGAAAACATCCGCCAACGGATTCTTGGCAGTGAACAGGGCCTTATTCAAGGCTGCCCCGGCATCGCCGGCTTTGATGAACTCAACTTTCGCGTTGTGCTCCGTTTCAAACTGCGCCACCAACTCCGCGCTGATAGCAAATGAGTCGTGGGTCATCACCCGCAGTACCGCCGGCTGCGGTGTTTCAACCGGCTGAGGTGTTTCAGCTGCCTTAATCGGAGAACAGGCGCTCAATAGAAGCCCGCCGACAACTAGAACGATGAAGGATTCACGACGCATAATAAGTTCCCTTTCCGGCAGCGGATCTCCACCGCGCCTGTCAACACTTCATTACTCACTCCACGAGAACGCTCCGCGAAGAGTGTCTCTTCCACTAATGGATACCGCAATCCGCTGGTGGTCACCCCGCTGCAGACCTCGCCCCAGGGCAGTAAGGACACGATGCTGCCGGGTTGGGCGGTGAACTTCACTTCCCGCCCCACAAAGAAAACTCTTTCCTCCCCGCGGCGCAGCTCCACCTGCCTGCCAGCCTGGGTAGGTCCAGCCAGAATACTGATGTTCGCCAGGGTGTGATCCAGGCGGCCGCCCAACCCGCCGTAGACCACTACCGCTCCCCGGCTGCGGCCGAGAGCCAGGCGCAGGGCTAACTCGAAATCGACATCATCTTTTTCTCGCGGGTACTGGCGGATCTCAACTTCCCCGGCCGCGCACCAGGCGCGGTCATCCGGCGTAATGGAATCCAGGTCGCCGATCAACAGGTCCGGCAGCAGATCCAGGGCGTGGTAATGCCGCGCGCCGCCATCCACCGCGATCAGCAAGCCGCGGCTGCCGCTGGCCGGGATATCACCAGGCAGCGTATCCCCATTGAGATAAATATAGACCGGGCGGTTAAACACACAACACCTCCCCGGCAGAGGAGGTGTTGCGGAACTGCGTGTACACTCCCTCCGCCGGCATTATCCGGATCAGGTTCATAGGGTCGAAGGATTCGCTCCTTCCTCTCAGCCTGGCATTTCAGGCTCCCCGGTAACTTCATGATACGACGGTTTATTGGCCTTGTCAAACTTAGCGCCAATTTGTCTAAACCGGAAATTACTATGGAGAATTACCAGATCCAGACTGTATAATGTAAAAAGTAAATTTTCAGATTTGGATCTTATGCTGCGGAGAACTTACTCACCTGCTCACCAAAAAACCGCCCAGCAGTGGCTGATCGGAATCGCCCTGGCGGCTTTCCTCGTCCATGTTTTACTATTAGTCATCCCTGCGGATGATTTCACCGAAATTATCATCAGTGATTGGCTGCAGACGGTAGTGGTCGCCTGCGCTGCCGGCCTGTTGTGGATGGTCAGCCGGCGCTACCCCAACCCCGCGGATACATCCCGGCGGCGTTTCTGGCATCTGCTGTCGGTCGCCATGCTGGTGTGGTTCATCGGTGATATCTTCTGGAATATCAACGAGACGATCCTGCGCGTCTCGCCTTTCCCTTCCAAAGCGGATATTTTCTACCTCAGTTTTTACCTGGTGTTCGGGATCGCCATCCTCAGCGTGCCGTCCAAAGGCTCTACCACCGGGCAAAAACTGCGCCTGCTGCTGGACCTGGCCATTGTGGCTGCTTCCGGCGCGCTGTTGTTCGCCAACCTGGCCATCGGTCCGTTACTGACCAATCCCGCCCGAGCCAGCCTGCAGCAGACCCTCACCATTGCCTACCCGGCGCTGGACCTGGTGCTTTTCTGGCTGTTGATGTTGATGCTCTTCCGCAGCCGGCCGGCAGCCCGCTGGGACGAGCCGCTGCTGCTGATCACACTGGGGGTCGTCGTTCTTATCATTTCAGATTCATTTTTCAGCTTCGCTTATATCCTGCAAGACACTGTGGCCGGGCTGCTCAACAACCTGGTCTGGATGCTTTCTCACTTGCTGATGGCACTGGCCGGCTCGGTACAACTCTACCGGATTGATCACGTTCCGGAAGATCAAGGCGACTTAAAGTTCTACGACTCCGGCGAACGCTGGGTGGCATATTTGCCAGATATTTGGTTGTTGATCGACTTTATGATCCTCGTCTGGGCGGCAAATACCCCGTTGTGGATGAGCCTGGTGGACATTACCGTTTCGGTGGTCGGGATCAGCTCTCTGGCTTTACTGCGGCAAGTCTGGCTGATGGTGGAAAACAGCAAGCTGATCGCCCAATTGACCAGCGCCAAAACCGGCCTGGAACAGCGGGTGGACCAGCGCACGAGCGAATTACAGCAGATGAACGATCATTTGCAAACAGAAATCCACGAGCGCAAAGCGGCGGAAAAAGAGCTCCGCCTGCGGGCAGACAAACTGGAGATGGTGCGCCAGATGACACTGGCCATCAGTTCAGAGCTAGACTTGGATACTCTGGTGCAGAACACCGCTGAGAATATTCAATACATGCTGCGGGCTTCGGCAGTCTATTTTTACCGGTACGAAGCGGCCGAAAACGTCCTGATCCTGGATTATGGTTCGGGTAACCTGGCCTTTGAGCCCGGCATGGTCATTCCTGCCGGCAGCGGCGCGGCCGGTCTGGCCATCCAGAACGGATACAGCGTGAGTATCGGGAATTATGAAGAATGGGAAGGCAGCCTGCCGCAATTCGCTGCCCGGAAACCGCGCGCGCTGCTGTGTTTACCCGTCATCTCCGGCAATGAGCGGCTGGGTGTCTTGACTGTTTCACGCCGCATCCAGAACCCGTTCGATGAAACCGAGATTCATCTGGCTGAGCTGCTGGTTTCCCATGTGGCCATCGCCATGCAAAACTCCCAATTGTTCGCCCAGACCCGTACACTGGCCATCACGGATCCATTGACCGGGATCTTGAACCGGCGGCACTTCTATACCCTGGCGGAGATCGAACTGGACCGAACGCACCGGTTGGGTAAGAAATTGGCGCTGATCATTTTGGATATCGACCACTTTAAGCAGGTGAATGACACCTACGGTCACATCGCAGGCGACGCGATCCTGAAGGAGTTGGTGCAGCGCTGCCAAACCCACCTGCGGGATTATGACCTGATCGGCCGTTACGGCGGGGAGGAGTTTGTAGTGCTGCTGCCGGAAACCAACCACGCCCAGGCGCTGCAGGCTGCCGAACGGCTGTGCAATGCGATCGCCTCGGATGCCTACCTGTTCAATGGGAACTTCATCCAGATCACGGCCAGCGTTGGTTACGCGATTGTGGATAAACTCGCTGCCGCGGAAGGACTGTCTATCCACCTGCAGCACGCGGATGAAGCCATGTACGCGGCCAAGCAAAATGGCGGCAACCAGATTCGGCTGTGGCAGCCGGCGGTAGATCAGGTGAACGCCTGATCCATTCCCTCAGACAGAACATCCCGCCAGGTTTTGGCGGGATGTTTTTGTACACACAGGTAATCTTCTCGAAATCTACTCTTCTTCGGGATGGTTATCTAAAACCTTCTCGATGCGTTCCAGGACATCATCGGTCAAGAGCTTGACCGCCTCGCTGGCCTGCAGATTTTCATCCAGCTGCTCCAGGCGCGAGGCACCGGTGATTACGCTGCTGACCTCTTTGCGGCGCAGGATCCAGGCAATGGCCAGTTGGGCCGGGGTCAAACCGATCTCGCTGGCTACTTCCGCCAGTGAACGCACACAGGCGATCTGTGATTCGGTCAAGCGGTCTTTCATCCAGGCCATCTCCGGGAAGGAGGCCCGGCTGCCGGCTGGAATACCATTGTTATATTTACCGGAGAGCAAGCCGTAAGCCAGCGGGCTAAAAGTCGTCAAGCCCAGGCCAAACTCCTTCACCGCGAAAGCCAGGTCCACTTCCACAGATTTTCGATCCAGCATGTTGTAGCGGCACTGCTCCATTACGGGCGGCACGGCGTTGATCTGCCGGGCAATGGCAATCGCAGCCGTCACCTGGCTGGCTGTCCAGCGCGAGGTTCCCCAGTACATCACCTTACCCTGGCTGACCAGGTCGCTCATGGCGCGCACTACTTCCTCCAGCGGGGTGTCCGGGTCGTAGCGGTGGCAAAAATACAGGTCGACATAATCGGTGTTCAATCGCCGCAAACTGGCGTGAATGGAATCAAAGATGTGCTTGCGCGAGAGACCCTTGCCATTCGGACCGGGAAAGGTGGGAAAGAACAGCTTGGAGGAGATGACCAGCGCCTGCCGGGGCAGATCCTGAATGGCCTTGCCCATCACCAGTTCCGCCTGGCCGTCTGCGTACATATCGGCATTATCAAAGAAGTTGATACCCTGATCGTACGCGGCACGCAGCAGCGATATAGAAGCCTGCTCGTCCAGCTGGGAGCCGAAGGTGATCCACGCCCCCAGCGAGATCTCAGATACTTTCAGGCCGGTGCGGCCCAGGCGTCGATAATGCATTATTCACCATCCCCAATCCCGAGCGGCTTCCACTTCTGCTCATCGGCTCTCAGGCGGTGCTGCCCGCCGCCGCGGTTATGCAGCAGGTCAAAATTCTCCGGCTTGATGAACATCTCATCGCCGTCCAGCATACCGGAGATGCCGCGCTGCCCGAGTTCTTCTTTTTTCCTCTGGCAGAAGGGGCAGGTGGCCGGGTCATGCGGCTGGTAAGTGATCGGCTCCTCATAAGCGGTGACATAGCCTTCATAATTGCGCAGGACCACTTTATGGTCCGATTGCGAGATCAGATAATTCGGCATCACGGGGATCTTGCCGCCGCCGCCCGGGGCATCCACCACGTAAGTGGGGACGGAGTAGCCGCTGGTGTGACCGCGTAGGGCTTCGATGATCTCCACCCCTTTGCCAACCGGGGTGCGGAAGTGCCCGGCGCCCGCCACCAGGTCGCACTGGTACAGGTAATATGGACGGACGCGGATGCGCACCAGGTCTTGCACCAGCTGGCGTTGGATATGCGAGCAGTCATTGACACCGGCCAGCAGCACGCTCTGGTTACCCAGGGGGATACCGGCGCGCGTCAATTTGTCGCAGGCCTCTGCCAGCTCTTGTGAGATCTCATTGGGGTGGTTGACATGGATATTCATCCACAGCGGATGATACTTCTGCAGCATATCGGTCAGCTCGGTGGTGACGCGCTGCGGCATGAAGACCGGCACGCGGCTGCCAATGCGGATGATCTCAATATGCGGAATCGCGCGCAAGCGCGCCAGGATCTCTTCCAGCTGGCGCGGGGCGATCGTCAGCGGGTCGCCGCCGGAAAGCAGCACATCCCGCACCTGCGGGGTTTTTTCCAGGTACTCGATCTGCGCTTCAAATTCAGTGCGGGAGAAATTAGCCGCCGGGTCGCCCACAATGCGTGAGCGGGTACAGTAGCGGCAGTAAGATGCGCACTGGGTGGTGACCAGCAGCAAGACCCGGTCCGGGTAGCGGTGCACCAGCCCGGGGACGGGCGAATGGCGGTCCTCAGCCAGGGAATCTTCCATCATGCCGGTAAAAGGCTGGATCTCATCCGCAGTCGGGATGATCTGCCGGCGGATCGGATCGGACGGATCTGCCGGGTTGATCAACGAGATAAAGTACGGCGTGATGTCCACCCGGAATAAGCCCGGCGTGGATAGCGCTTTCTTCTCGCTGTCCGTCAGGGGCAGCACTTTCTCTATTTCGTCCACGGAATTGAGGCGGTGGCTCAGCTGCCAGCGCCAGTCATTCCACTTTTCATCCGGGACATCGGCAAATACCGCGGCACGGCGGGAGGGGAATACTCTATTTGTCATGGCTCATTCTTCCTTTCAACGATCTTGAACGGGCGGCACAACCCGGCCTTGCCTCACCAGGCGGTCTGGCCGGGAAAAGTTCAGCCTGCTGCGGGCGGATCGTGATCTGTGCGGAAGAAACCCGCGAAGAAAGAGTACGACTGCAAGTTGCTCACGCTACTATTTTAAAGGAAACAACCAGCGGGGTCAATTCGATATATGACCCTGACAAGCTGTATTAACGTTTCATTTGAATCATCACAGCCTGCTTGACGACCCTCCCCCGGCATGTTATCATCAATAGCGAGTAATTAGCACTCTCGAGACTAGAGTGCTAAAAGATAAGCAAATGAACGAACTGACTGACCGACAAAACTTCATCCTCTCGCTGGTGATCCACGACTTCACCCAGAACGCGCTGCCGATCGGCTCGCAGTACCTGGTGGAGCGTTACAACCTGGATCTCAGCCCGGCCACCGTGCGCAATGAGCTTTCCGCGCTGGCGGATGCCGGCTACCTGGCGCAGCCCCACACTTCCGCGGGGCGTCTGCCCACCGACGCCGGGTACCGCTATTTTGTCGGCCGCCTGCTGCAGGATACCGAACTGCCGCAGAACACCCAGCGGACGATCAGCCACCAGTTCTACCAGAGCCGGCAGGACACCGAACAGTGGATGCGCCTGGCAGCCTCGGTGCTGGCACATCAAAGCAGCGCGGCTTCGGTTGTCACAGCCCCGCACACCCTGACCGCCCGTCTGAAGCACCTGGAGCTCATCGCGACCCACGGTAAACAGGTTCTGCTGGTGGTGGTCCTACAGGGCGGTGAGGTGCATCAACAGATGCTGACGCTGGCTGAACCGATCTCTCAGGTGAACCTGTCACAGCTGGCAAACCGCGTCAACAGCGCCTGTGTGGGCAAGGACAGCCGCGGCATCCAGAAAATGGATCTTCAAGCGGATTCATTGGAACAGGACATTTTGAACCTGCTGATTCAGGAGTTGGAGAGTTCATCTTCCGCCCTGACCGGCGAGATCTTTATGGACGGCATGTCCAATGTCCTGGCCGAACCTGAATTTGCCAACTCGGAAGATGCCCGCAAAAGCCTGCGCCTGCTGGAAGAACGCTCACGGTTGGAAGACCTGCTGAACCGGACGGTGATGAACACCAACTTTGGCGGCGTACAGGTCCTGATCGCCGGAGAAGGGCAGGATGAAGACCTGCGGCAATGTTCGATCGTCCTGGCGCGCTACGGCGTACCCGGGCAGGCCACCGGCACCCTGGGTGTCTTAGGCCCGACCCGCATGTTTTACGGCAAGACTATCTCCACCGTGCGGTTCATGGCCAACTTGCTGAGCGACCTGGTAAATACCAGCCTGGTGGATTGATTTTGACGATCCAATACCTGACGCTGATAGAAATGGAAGAACATGACAGAACGAAAACACAAAACCGACACCGAAACAGCGCCGCCCGCGCCGGGGCAGCCAATCCCGGCGGATGGCACCGCCGCGGCGGCCGACCTGCGCAAAGAGATCGAAACCCTGCAGGCCAAATGCGCGGAATACCTGGACGGCTTGATGCGCGAACGGGCAGATTTTTCCAACTTCCGCAAGCGCGTCGAGCGAGACTCTGCTCAATCCGCGCAGGATACGACCGGGCGGGTCGCTAAAAAATACCTGCCGGTACTGGATGACTTGGAACGGGCGATGAAAACCCGGCCTACCGAAGGCGAAGGTCAGCAATGGGCGCTGGGTGTGGAGCATATTTATAAGAAACTGCAAGACATCCTCAAATCCGAGGGTGTCACCGAGATCCCGGCTGAAGGTCAGCAGTTTGACCCAAACCGGCATGAGGCGCTTTCGCAGGAACCAAGCAGTACTCACCAGAGCGGTGAGATTATCGAAGTAATTCAAAAAGGGTTCATGATCGGCGACCGGGTGATTCGACCCGCGCTGGTGCGTGTGGCCCAATAGGAGAAGAAAATGGGTAAAGTCATTGGTATCGATCTGGGAACAACCAACTCTGTCGTAGCTGTCATGCAAGGCGGCGAACCAGTCGTCATTCCTTCCTCTGAAGGCGAACGGCTCGTGCCGTCCGTGGTGGCTGTCAACAAGAACCACGAACGCCTGGTCGGCCGAGTTGCCCGCAACCAGTCCATCGTCAATTCCGAGAACACTGTGTTCTCGATCAAACGCTTCATGGGCCGAAAGTTTGAGGACGCCGAAGTACAGCGCACCCTCAGCCGCATCCCCTACAAAGCCGCCAAAGCCCCCAACGGTGATGTGCGCGTGACCATGGACGGCAAGGATTATTCACCGCCGGAAGTCTCCGCCATGATCCTGGCAAAACTGAAAGCGGACGCTGAAGCCTACCTGGGCGAATCCGTCACACAGGCTGTCATCACCGTGCCGGCTTACTTCAATGACGCTCAGCGCAACGCCACCAAAGACGCCGGCAAGATCGCCGGGCTGGAAGTGCTGCGCATCATTAATGAACCAACTGCTTCCTCCCTGGCTTACGGCCTGGACAAGAAAAAGAATGAGACCATCGCGGTCTACGACCTGGGCGGCGGCACCTTTGATGTCTCCGTGCTGGATGTCGGTGACGGTGTCTTCCAGGTGCGTTCCACCGCCGGCGATACCTTCCTGGGCGGCGATGATTTCGATCAGCGCATCCTCGACTACCTGGCGGATGAGTTCAAACGCGCCAACGGCATCGACCTGAAGGGCGACCGGCAGGCATTACAGCGCTTGAAAGAAGCGGCCGAAAAAGCCAAGATCGAACTCTCCACCACCATGCAGGCGGAGATCAACCTGCCGTACATCACCGCGGATGCCAGCGGCCCAAAACACCTGGTGACCACCCTGACCCGTGCCCGCCTGGAGCAGTTGACCGGCGACCTGGTGCAGAAGACCCTCGAGCCGGTACGCCGCGCGCTGTCCGATGCCGGCCTGAAAGCCAACGAAATTCACGAGGTTGTGCTGGTCGGCGGTATGACCCGCATGCCGCTGGTTCAAGAAGTTGTCAAACGCGAGTTTGGCAAAGAACCGCACAAAGGCGTCAACCCGGATGAGGTGGTTGCCATCGGCGCCGCCATTCAAGCCGGCGTGCTGGGCGGCGAGGTCAAAGATGTTTTGCTGCTGGATGTGACCCCGCTGACCCTCTCCATCGAGACCCTCGGTAACGTGGCCACCCCGCTGATCGAGCGCAACACTACCATCCCGACCCGCAAGAGCCAGGTGTTCTCCACCGCGGCGGACAGCCAGACCCAGGTAGAGATCCACGTGGTACAGGGCGAACGCCCGATGGCCGCGGATAACAAAAGCCTGGGCCGCTTCAACCTGGACGGTATCCCATCCGCCCCGCGCGGTGTGCCGCAGATCGAGGTCACCTTTGATATTGATGCCAATGGCATCATCAAAGTAACCGCCTCTGACAAGGCGACCAACCGCAGCCAGCACATCACCATCACCGCCTCCTCCGGCCTCTCGGAAGCTGAGGTGGAGCGCATGCGCAAAGACGCGGAAGCCCACGCCGATGAAGACCTGAAGCGCAAGGATCTGATCGAAGCCCGCAACCAGGCCGATAACATGATCTACACCACCGAAAAGACCCTGAAGGACCTCGGTGACAAAGTTCCGGCGGACATGAAAGCCAAAGCCGATGAGGCAGTCGCCAAGGTGCGCGCGTTGATGTCCGGTGAAGATACCCAGGGCATCAAGTCCGCCACCGACGAACTGACCCAGGTGCTGCAGTCCATCGGCAGCGCGGCTTACCAGCAGGGGACACCCCCGACAGGTGAAGCCGGCAACCCCGGTGACGGCGGCAACTCCGGCGGCGGTGATACCCCCGGCGGAGACGATGTGGTGGATGGCGAGTTCAAAAGCCTGTAAACCCTGAAATCCAACCGCGAATACTGATCCAACCCTGTTGGGGCAGTATTCGCGGTAAACCTTTTAAGCAGGTCACATGACACAACGAGATTATTACGAGATCCTGGGCGTCAACCGCTCCGCCAGTCCCGATGAAATTAAAACGGCTTTCCGCGGGTTAGCCCGCAAGTATCATCCGGACGTGAATAAAGACCACACTGCCGAAGAGCAGTTCAAAGAGGTCGGTGAAGCCTACGCCGTGCTGTCTGACCCGGAGAAACGGGCAGCCTACGACCGCTACGGCCATGCCGGCGTCAACGGCATGGGCGGCGCGCCAGATTTCAGCAATGTCGACCTAAGCGACCTGTTCAGCGAGTTCTTCGGGTTCGGCATGGGCGGCAGCCGCGGGCGGAAAACCCGCAACGCGCCGCGCCGCGGCCAGGACCTGGGGCAGAAACTGACCCTCACCTTTGAGGAATCGGTCTTTGGCGTGGAAAAGGTGCTGGAATTCGACCGGGATGAGACCTGCACGGCTTGCCGCGGCAACGGCTCTGAACCCGGCAACTCCCCCGGCAAGTGTTCCAGCTGTGACGGCAAAGGCGAGATTCGCCAGGTGCGGCAGACCTTCCTGGGGTCGATGGTGCAGGTGGCGACCTGCCCAACCTGCGGCGGCAGCGGCGAGGTGGTGACGCATCCCTGCAAGCAGTGCCGCGGCCGCGGTACGGAACGCAAGCACGTCAAAAAGACCGTGGCCATCCCAGCCGGCGTCGATACCGGCACCCAGATCCGCCTGGCCGGCGAAGGTCAACCCGGCGCCAACGGCGGCCCCAACGGCAACTATTACGTGGAGATGGACGTGAAAGCCCATGCCTTCTTCACCCGGCGCCAGAATGACATCCTCCTCAACCTGAACATCAATATCGCGCAGGCCGTGCTCGGCGCGGAGATCGATGTGCCAACAGTGGATGGGAAAACCAAGTTGAAGATTCCATCCGGCACCCAGCCCGGCAAGGTCTTTACCCTGCGCGGTAAAGGCGTGCCTTATCTCAAACAGAGCGGCCGCGGAGATGAGATGGTCTTCATCAACGTGGAGATCCCGCAGAAATTGGATGAAAAGCAGCGCCAGTTGTTTGAGCAGTTGGCCGCCACCCTCGGCACCGAGGTAAAGCCGCAGGACCGGAACTTTATGGACTGGTTGAAGGAGGCCATCGGTGGCTGAGGCGCGCTGGCTGGAAGTCTCACTGGTAGTCGATGGCGAGCTGGCCGAAGCGCTGGCTGACCTGATGGCGCGCTACGTGGAAGGCGGCGTGGTGGTGGAAAGCGGCGTCCGCTTTGAGAATATTGATGATGAAGGCTCGCCCGGCGGCCCGGTGCGGGTTTTTGGCTACATCCCGGTGGATGAAAAGCTGGAAGCTACCCGCCAGAAGCTCGAAAGCGGGCTGTGGCACCTGGCGCAGATCACCCCACTGCCGCAGGCCGTCTATCGCCCGATCGAAGATCAGGATTGGATGTCAGCCTGGAAGGTCAACTACCACCCCATCCCGGTCGGTGAACGCATCCTGATCCTGCCGGCCTGGATCGATCAGGACCCGGGTACCCGGATAGTCGTCCGCATCGATCCCAGCATGGCCTTCGGCACGGGGACGCATCCGACCACCCGGCTGTGCCTGGAATTTGTGGAAGAGTTGTGCCAGCCCGGTATGGCTGTGATCGATATCGGCTGCGGCTCCGGTATCCTGTCCATCGCCGCGTTGAAACTCGGCGCGGTGTCGGCGGTGGCGGTGGATATTGACCCGCTCTCTGTCAAAGCCACCCACGAAAACGCCAAAGCCAACGGAATCACTGCTGGTTTGGAGATCGGCGAAGGCTCGGTGGATGCAGTTCTGGCTGGCGGTTTCGCATACACCGCAGCTCCTCTGGTGCTGGCAAATATCCTGGCGCCCGTGCTGATCCGCCTGCTGGCTGGCGGATTGGCGGATTTAGTCACCCCCGGCGGGTATTTGGCGCTGTCAGGCATCCTGGCGGAACAGGAAGAGGCGGTTCTGCAGGCGGCACAGTCCGCCGGGTTGGCACCCCTCGGCCGTAAGCAGATGGGCGACTGGGTCTCCCTGGCGCTGAAGAAACCGCAATAAACCTTTCGCCCGCCGGTTATACCGGCGGGCGTTTTTTATTATGAGATGGCTACTTCAACAGTATCGCCGGGTGAGATGATCCCCGGCAGCTCCACGCTGGCCACCAGGCCGCGCTTGCGCATAGCAGCCTTTGGAAAGGCCGAAACCAATTCAGGATTCTGATACGCGGCCGCCAACAGTTTCGCCGGTCCAGTGCAGGGGTAATTCTCCCGCAGGTGTGAAAGCACCGCTCCGCTGGAGAAAACCAGGCGGGCGTCCATCGGCAGGGTTGAAAACTCTGTAATACCTGACAGAAGAAGATTTGCCCCCAGTAAGGCTGGCTCGATGACCGGAATACCCAACTCGCGCGCCGCGTCAGCCAGCTCTTCCATCGAAACCAGCGACACTTGCCGGTCATTGCGGATGGCCGTACCGCGCGGATACCACGGTGTGCGTGAATCCGCCGCGCGGGTGTAGCCGTAGTGCACATCCCCGGTCACCCCGGCAAAATCCAGCAGAATAGAGCGGACTTCCTCCGACATCAATGTCTCTTTCGATCCCACAACCAGTACCTTGACCACCTGACCGACCATCACACCTCCAACACATCATCAAGAAGTTTTGCTGTATTTTACCGTCAAACCCGCCACCAGTTTGACACGCCCTCCCCGCGCGGGTAGAATCAGCGCGATGTCTCATTACTCTTCCCTCAATCCACAGCAAATCGAGGCCGTCACCGCTGAGAATGGGCCTGTGCTGGTGCTGGCCGGCCCTGGCTCCGGCAAGACCCGCGTCCTGACCCACCGGGTAGCCTACCTTATCGGCGAGAAACATGTGCAGCCGTACCAGATCCTGACGGTCACCTTCACCAACAAAGCCGCGCGGGAGATCGAGAAACGGGTGCGGGGGTTGGTTGAAACAGACCTCAGCGGGATGATGATGGGCACCTTCCATTCAGTCTGCGCCCGCATCCTGCGGCGCGAAGCCGATTACCTGCCGGTGAGTTCGAATTTCGTCATCTTTGACACCGATGACCAGGAACGCGTGGTCAAGTTATGCATGGCCGACCTGAACCTGGATCCCAAGATCTACCGGCCGGGGGGAATTTTGAACTCCATCTCAGGATTGAAGAATGACATGCGCCAGCCAGATGATCTGCAAAGCAAGTCGCCGCGGGATAAAGCGGTGCAGCGGGTGTTCCAGCGCTATCAGGAAACGCTGGTAAAAAATAATGCGGTCGATTTTGACGACCTGCTGATCTACACCGCCCGCCTGCTGGAGGAGAACCAGCTGGTGCGCGAAAAATACGCCCACCGCTTCCAGCACATCCTGGTGGATGAGTTTCAGGATACCAATGTACCCCAGTACCGTTTACTACGGCAGCTGGCCAGTATCCACGGCAACATTTTCGTGGTGGGCGATGAAGACCAATCCATCTACCGCTGGCGCGGCGCGGATTACCATAACGTGGAACGCTTTCAGCAAGATTACTCCGGTACCACCAAGATCCTGCTGGAACAGAATTACCGCTCCACCCAATTCGTGTTGGATGTCGCCCGCGCCGTAATTGACCGCAACCTGCACCGCACACGCAAGGCGCTTTTCACCGAACGCGGAGATGGCGAGCGGGTACACCTCTTTGTCGGTCGGGATGACCGGCAGGAAGCAGAGTTCATCTGCCGCACCGCCATCAAATTACGCGATACCAAGCGCGTCCCCGCCGGCGAGATCGCCATCATGTACCGCACCAACGCACAATCACGCCAGCTGGAAGAGCAGTTTATCAAACTCAAAGAAAAATACCGCCTGGTGGGAGCGCTGCGCTTCTACGGACGGCGTGAAGTGAAAGATGTCATTTCCTATTTGCGCCTGGTGCACAACCCGGCGGATTCGATCAGCCTGGAACGCGTCATCAACGTGCCGCAGCGCAAGATCGGCGACAAGACCGTGGCCGACCTGCTGGGTTATGCCGCCAGTATCGACCAACCGGCCGGCAGCATCCTGCTCAGCCTGGCGGATGGCGAAACCTCCCCGCACTGGCAGTTCATGCCGCGGGCGGCCGTCACCCGCTTGGCCGATTTTGGCAGCCGGCTGCGGGAATGGGTTTCTGTCAAAAATGAAATGAAAGCGGTTGACCTGCTGAGCAAGATCCTGGAAGAAATCCACTTTCAGGATTACTGCCAGGACGAGAGTGAAGAGGGGCTGGACCGCTGGGAGAACGTGGAAGAGGTGCTGCGCCTGGCCGCCGAATATGAAGAACCGGGGTTGGATGCCTTCCTGGAAAACCTGGCGCTGGTCGGCGACCAGGACACCCTGCCGGAATCACCCGACGCGGTGACATTGCTGACCCTGCATGCCGCCAAAGGACTGGAATTTGGCGCGGTTTTCATCTATGGCTTGGATGAGAAGGTGCTGCCGCACAGCCGCGCGCTGGATGACCCGGAAGAACTGGAAGAGGAACGCCGGCTGTTCTATGTCGGCATCACCCGCGCCAAGGACCTGCTCTATCTGACGCGCGCGGAATCCCGCCTGGGGTACGGCGGCGTGGATTATACCGATCCATCGCGCTTTCTGGCGGATATCCCCGCGAACCTCTTGCAGCCGGAGAAGGCGACCTTCCCGACCGCCTATTCAGACAACAAACAGCGCAGCTGGGGCAGCCCCACCTGGCGCGAACAGCAGGATGAAATGCTGTGGACCAGCACACCCGCTAAATCAGCGCCGCCCCCACCCCCGCCAGAGCCCTACCCGGTGAATACACGCGTGCGGCATCTCACCTATGGGGACGGCTGGGTGGAACAATGCGGCGTGGACGGCTCAGACGCCACCGTCACCGTGGTATTTGATGACGGCACAAAAAAGAAATTCCTGGCATCCATCGCCCCGCTGACCATCATCCCGCGCAAAACCGGCTAATTTCTCAAGGCCGTACGGTGACAACCACCATGTGCTCTTGCAGGCGGGCATCCGCGCCGAGTACCTGCAGCCGCAGGGTGTAAAGCCCCTGCAAACCGGCGGTATCCCAAACTGCCAGTAACTCACCCTGCATCGGCTCGGTTCCATTTTGCCCGATCTGCACCCAGGTCAGCGGATTCAAACCCTGCCCGTAATCCAGACGGTAACTGGCAAAGGCGTCCCCAAACGCGTCACCGGTGATGCTGACCTCTCCGTTGACGGTCGCGTACATTTCAGGCAGGCGGATGACCGTGCCGTCCGCTGGCGCAGGCGGCTGGGCGGTGTCATATTCGTGCGGGAGAGGTGGTAAATACTGGCTGTCAGCCCATGCCTGGTATTCCGGCGGCACATTCAAAAATCGCTGCTGCTGCGTCAATTCCGGCGGGGTAAAGACGGTCGCCAGCAGCCCATTCTCGCGGTTCACTTCCGCCGACTGATACAGGTTGTCCAGATTAACCGGTTCATTGCCCGCCAGGAAGATCTCCGCCCGCTGCTGCTGGCAATCCAACCCGGGCAGCAAGCCCGCGGGTACGCACACCACCACACGGCTGATGCCGGCCGGCTCCTGCCAGGTTTTTGCAGGCTGCCGCAGGCTGGCCGCCTGCTCCATCGCCCCGGCCAACGCGGCGGCCCAGTTTTCATCCACGCGCGCGCCATCTGCCAGATTGACGCCGGAAATACGGGTCAAAATGACCCGCCCGGGCGAATACACCACGGCCCAGGCCGCGGTTCCGTTGCCCACGCTGCCGATCTTCACCGCCAGGCTCTCGTTCCCGCTGGCGCGCACGGCCAGTTTTGCCGCCGCAGTCCGCTCTGCCAGGTCGGAGAGAGAATCGCTCACCAGGTACGCCAGCTGCCGGGATACCACGGCAAGTGCTGCCTCATCTCCAGCCCCGCCAGTATCTATACTCTCATCTGTTGTGAGGAATGAAGCTGCCGCCGGGATTTGCCCGGAATTCGCCAGCATGGCGTATGCCCGGGCAGCCGCAGTAATGCCGCCGCTGTACGCGAGTGGATCGCCGCCGACATCAGAAGTGAAGCCCAGCAAGCTGGCCAGGCGGCTCATGGATGCATCGCCACCAGTCAGCAGCATCTGCGCGGCCGGCGCCAGGTCATCCCGGTTGAGCGCGGCGCGCGCGCTCTCCGGTCCCAGCTCGTCAGCATCCTGCCACGGCGCGTCAATGGGATTTCCCGTCACATCCCAAACCAGGCTGGCAGGTCCGCTGCCCTCCGCGAAGGCATTCAGGTAGATGAACGGTGTCACCAAACTGCCCAGCGCGGCCGGTTGGGTAGAACTTTCAGCGCCCGCCTGTGCCAGGGCGAGCACCTCACCGCTGGCTGGATCCAGCACGACCAGTTCGTAGGATAAACTGCCGGATGGCAGCGGCTGAAAAGGCGGCAATAACGGCAATTCCACGGCGGCCTGACAGGTGACGCTTTCCCCGCTGCCTTCCACCATTCCCCGCAGCGAAGTCGTCAGGCAATCCGCCTGCCCCTGCTGGTAACTATCCTGCGCTGTTCGGATGACCATCCCACCGCGGTTGACCCGGTCTTCCCCGTACTTCTTTTCGGCTTCTTGCAGGGCGTTTTGTACAAATTCTGTGCGGGGCTTGCTGTCCGTCGGCTCTGGCAAAACACGGACCTCTTCCAGCAGCGCGGCTTGCAATTCCGCGTCACTCAGCAGACCCAATGCGGCCAACTGCCGCAGCACCTGCTGCTGCAAAGAGACTGCCCCGGCCGCCGAATTCCACGGGTTCAAAGCCGGCGCCAGGCTGATGCCCGTCAACATGGCAGCCTGGGCTGCATCCAGATCGGCTGCGGGTACCCCAAAATAAGCCGCGGATGCCTGTTCCACCCCGTACAGTCCATTACCAAAAGGCAACAAGCGCAGGAACCATTCCAGCACCTGTTTACTACCGTAGGTAGCAATAATCTGTTGTGCCAGCACCCGCTCGGTGATCGCCCGGCTCAGCGTCGCCGGCTGAGAATTCAGCAATGCCTCGTAAACCACCCGCTGCGGGATGGTGCCGTGAATTTCCGGGGAGAGATTATCAACGCGGAAAGCCGGCCCGTCCCGGTAATCCGGCTGATACGCGGCCAACATGGCCTGCACCAGCGGTGAATCGGGGTTAAGCTCGCCGGGAGACACTGCCGAGCCAAAATCAGAACCGGCGGTCGACAGCTCTGCCAGCAGCGTCTCGCCCGTCCGGTCATAAAATCGGGTGGGGGCTGCAAAGCTGCCAGTGCGCGGATCCATCACCGCGGCCAGACTGTGCGCGTCAGGCAAGTTTCGCAGCACCCCCACAGCCTGCCAGGCGATCAAACCTGTTATCAATAAAAGAAAGAAAGCGAGAAGTGTGGAAAAAGACAGGCCGATACCGCCAAGTGTCTTTCTGGCGCGCATACCAGCCGCCTGCCGCCGTGCGCGCCTGTTGCGCGTCAACCGTTTTGCCAGCAGCCGATTCATCCTGGCCGGTTTACACTCCCCAGAATCGCGTCCACCATGCGCGTCAGGCGCACAGCTTGCCGAACATCATGCACCCGGACAATATCCGCTCCGCGTTGAATGCCGACTGCCAGCGCAGCCAGGGTGCCCTCCAGGCGTTCCTCCGGCGGCAGGTCCAACGTGTAACCGATGAACGATTTCCGCGACGGCCCCAGCAGCAGCGGGAAACCTAATGTCTTGATCTCATCCAGGCGGGCGATCAATTGCAGGTTTTGCGCGACCGTCTTGCCAAACCCGATCCCCGGGTCCAGGACAATGGCATCTCTGGGCACGCCGGCCGCCTGCGCGATGGAGACAGACGCCATCAGGTCTATCTGGACATCACCTAACAGGTCTGCATAATCTGCGCCCTGGTACATCCCCCCCAGCTTTTCCCGCAAGATCACCTCGCCGGCCTTGCTGCGGTTATGCATCAGCACTACCGGCGCGCCGGTCCTGGCGGCCAGCACTGCCATCCGCGGATCTGCCCGCAGCGCCCACACATCATTGATCCAGTTCGCGCCGGCACCTAACGCGGCCTCAGCGACTTCCGCCTTGTAGGTATCCACCGAGATGGTAATCTCTGATTCCTGCCGGATGGCCTGGATCACCGGCACCACCCGCTGGATCTCTTCCGCCGCGGAGATGGTCTGTGAACCCGGCCGGGTGGATTCTCCGCCGACATCTAAAATATCCGCGCCGTCCGCGATAAACTGGCGGGCTTTTTCCAGCGCGCCGCGCGTCACATCGCCGCCCACGGCCAGCCCGTCACCGGAGAAACTATCCGGCGTGATATTGAGGATGCCCATCACCAGCGTTCGACCTGCCGGCAGCCTGGCGGGGTGGATCATAATGGACCTTCTTTCACGATTCCAGCGCTGCCAATGACCTGCAGCAGGCGCGCAACCGTCACATTCAAACCGGGGATAATGAGATCCGCGTTCAACTCGGCTAGCGGTACCAGCACGAAAGCCCGCCCGGCCAATTGCGGATGCGGGATGGTCAGCTCGGGGGTATTCATCTGCAGGTCATCGTAACACAGGATGTCCAGGTCAATTACCCGCGGGCCGTAGCGCACCCCCGGTTCCCGACCGATCTGCTTCTCCAGTTCCTTCAAATCTTTCAGCAGAGGCAGCGGTTCCAGGTTGGTCTCCAAAGACACAACCATATTAAAAAACTTATCCTGCTCCAGGTAGCCCCAGGGTTCTGTTTCATAGACTTCGGAACATGCCGCTACATTTCCCAGCCCCCGTAGGCCGTCCACAGCCTGCCTCAGGTGCTGCCGCCGATCCCCCATGTTCGTGCCCAGAGAAAGGTACACCCGGTGCAGTGCCACGGCTACCGCAAGGTATTCAAGAAATCCGCGAACAAGCCGTAAGCGGTGGTTTCCGGGCCGGGGTTGGATTCAACGATGCCGAGGCCGGGCAGGGTGTCCGTCTCAAATTGCGCGTAGGAGGAAGTTCCGTTGATGCTGTACAACGGACTATCCGGGCTGACCATCTCCGGCGCCACCCGGGCCACTACGCCCGCGCCATCGCGCCGCGCGCTGCAGACAAGTTTCCAGCGCTTGCCCTGCGCTCTGGCTTCAGCAAGGTCAGCCGGCGTCAACCCGCGGATGCCCTGCCGGTCCACCTGGTCCGGCAGCAGCGGCACGCCCATCAGAACGGTGCTGATGGCCGCCACTTTGATCGCAGCGTCCCAGCCGTCCACATCCGCGCTCGGGTCTGTCTCGGTGATGCCGATCTTGCGGCCGTAATCCAGTGCCTGCTCAAACGTGTCGCCCTTCTCCATTTGCGTCAGCAGCATATTGGTACAGGAGTTGAGAATGCCGTGGAACCCGCGCAATTCGATGCCCGGCAGGGCCGACCGGAAGAGCGAGAAGATCGGCGCGCCGTCCATCACCGCCGATTCAAAAAAGAAGTGCCTTTTATTTTCTTTTGCCAGCTGGCTTAATAGTTGATACCCGTGTACCACCGGCCCCTTATTGGCGGTGATGGCATCCATCTTTTTCCGCAGCGCTGCCTGTAAGTGATCCAGCGCCGGCTGGCCGGTGTGATGGTTCACCGGCGAGTTCTCAAACAGTACATCTCCCGGGCAAGCTTGAATAAAATCCAGCCCGCTGGCAAAAAAAGCGGGGTACTGGCTGAGTTCATTCAGATTGCCGCCGGCATCCGCGATCTCTATCGCCCGTAAGGCACCCAACCCCTCCGGGTGGATGGCCGCGCCGTGGTGAGCCGTGTAGATTCCGGTGAAGATCAGATCCACCCCGTATTCGCTATTCAACAGGCCGCGTTTCTGTTCCAGCAGCCGGACCAGCGCCTTGCCGACATTCCCAAATCCTACCAGTACCAATCTTTTCGTTTGCATACCTGCTCCCTTTCAATACCAGTAAAACGAGTGCGATCACCCGGCCAGGATTGAATCGATCAATCCCAGTTCGTCAGCGCCAAAATCCAACCGGTCCAGGCAATGGACGGTGTCTTCGATCTGGCGCGGGCTTGAAGCGCCGACCAGCGCCGAAGTGACGGCCGGTTGGCGCAGCACCCAGGCGATCGCCATTTGTGCCATGCTCTGCCCGCGGGATTTTGCCAGGTCATTCAGTTTGCGCACCTTTTCCACCACCGCCGGAGTCACATCACCCGCCCCCAGGTAGGCTTGCGGCCGCGCCGCGCGGGAATCACCAGGAATGCCGGCCAGGTAGCGGTCCGTCAGCAGGCCCTGCGCCAGCGGCGAGAAAACGATGCAGCCGATGCCGCGGGTTTCCAGCGTGGAGAGCAGCCCCGCTTCCACATGCCGGTTGAACATGCTATACACCGGCTGGTGGATCAGCAGCGGTACATACCGCTCAGCCAACAGGTCAGCCGCCTTTTCGGTCCGCTCCGGCTCATAAGAGGAGATACCGGCGTACAGGGCCTTACCGGAGCGCACAATGTCCGCCAGGGCACCCATGGTCTCTTCCAGCGGCGTCTCCGGGTCCGGCCGGTGGTGGTAGAAAATATCTACATAATCCAAGCCCATCCGGCGCAGGCTCTGGTCCAAACTGGCCATCAGATACTTACGGGAGCCGTGGTCGCCGTACGGGCCGGGCCACATATCCCAGCCGGCCTTGCTGGAGATGACCATCTCATCCCGGAACGGCTTCAGGTCTTTCTGGAATGCCTTGCCGAAGGTCTCTTCCGCACTGCCGTATGGCGGACCGTAATTATTGGCCAGGTCAAAATGCGTCACACCCAGGTCAAAGGCTTTGCGCAGGATGGCCCGGCCATTTTCAAACGAATCTACCCCGCCAAAATTGTGCCACAAGCCGAGGGAGATGCGCGGCAGCAGCAATCCGCTGCGGCCGGTCCGTTGATACTGCATCCGCTCGTATCGTTTTTCGTCCGGTTGGTACGCCGGGGTGATGTACATGGGCATTTTTCCTCCTCAGGCTAAAAGCCCCAAATTAACGTCATCACCGCGCACACCGCGGTAATGAGGATGGAAATAATAAAAGTCAATGGGATCACGCGGGACTCTTCGCCGATCCGGTCAATACTCGCCGCGGCATTTTGCAGTTTGGCCGGGGAGATCACACTGGCCAGCCCGCCGCCGATACCGCTGGCGGCAGCCACCACCAGGCCAACCGCGCCGATCTGCTGCGCGGTACTGAGATGCAGCTTGGTCAGCATGGCGATCGCGGAGGCTTCAGATCCGCTGATGAAACCGGCAAACAGACCCAGGTAAGGCGCGGCCAGCGGATAGAGCTGACCAAAGCCTCGCGCGGCGGCTGTCGCCAGCACGTTCACCATATTCCGCATCGGGTCAGCCAGCGTCCAGTCCGCAGCCTTGCCGGAGTGATTGATGACCAGCGCGATGGCAAAAAAAACGCCCGCCGCCAGCATCGGACGGGGAAAGCGTTTGACCCACCGCTTGAGGGATTCCTTAAATTGCGTGCGGTTGCTCTTCAGGAACGGCAATGCCAGCAGGGTGCTCACCAGCACCCAGGTGTAGGCCTGCCACAGTACGCGGGTTTTTTCCGGCGCGCCGGGGATGATCTCCACCGGCAGAGCCCAGTTTGAAAAAGTCAGCTGGAAGAACGGCAGGAAAGGCGCGTTCACCAGCAGGGAGAACAGCACCAGCAAGATCCAGGGCGAGAGCGCGCGCCCCAAAGGCATGGCTTTTTCGCTCGCCAGGTCTGTTTCCGTCAAGGCCTTGCGGTCAAAGATGGGCTGGCCGCTTACGCGCAGGTAAACCAACATCACCAGCACCACCCCCAGCCCGGCTACGATGCCGGTAATCGTCACCAGCCCAAAATGGTTCATCAGGATCGCCAGAAAGCCGGCCGTCAAGCCTGAAATCAGTGCCGCCAGCCAACCCTTCTTCAACATTTCACCTTTGCCGGCGATCCACAGCATGCCCAGGGCGATGCAGGTGGAGATGACCGGCATGTAACGGGCGAAGAAGCCGCCGACTTCCGTCACCGACAGGCCGGTAAACCCGGAGAAGACCACCACCGGAATGCCCAGCAGCGCGTAGGTGCAGAGCGCGTCATACCCCAGCGCGGGCAAAGCGATGGCGATGAAAGACGAATACCCCAGTGCCAGCATGATCGGCGGCAAGATCGAAACTGGGGTTGCCCCCAGCGCCGCCAGGATGGTGCCGAAGCCCATATTCACCAGCATGATCTGAGCCACCCGGTTGGCGGGTGAAATGGTTTTAATGAAGGCCACCACCCGCGCCATGGCACCGGTCTGCTGCATGATAGTGATCTGTAAAATAGACGCGGCGACCATCAGCGCGATCGGCAAAGAAGCCACCAACCCGGAAAGGCTGGAAAGCAGGATGACCCGCGGGGCTGTGCCAAAATATAACCAGGCTACCAGCGCCGTGGCTGCCCAGCCTGCCAACCCCGCAATATCCGCAGCAGTGTGCCGCCAGACCAGCAGGACAAAGATCAACAACACCGGCAGCAGTACCAGCAAGACTGAAAACGTCATTTCTTCTCCTGATTCTGATATCCATCCGGGTAACGCTGATGCCATTCCCAGGCTGAGGCGATGATCTCTTCCAGTAATGGGTGTTTTGGCTGCCAGCCCAACTCTTTGCGGATCTTCTCCGAACTGGCTACCAGCCGCGGCGCGTCGCCCGGCCTGCGCGGATTCTCCACCGCCGGGATGCGCTTGCCGGTCACCCGGCGGGCGGTATCGATCACCTCACGTACCGAATAACCCGCGCCATTCCCCAGGTTGTACAGCAGGTCGTCCCGCTCTTCCAGCGCGTCCAGCGCCAGCAGATGCGCGCTGACCAGGTCGCTGATATGGATGTAATCCCTGATGTTGGTGCCGTCCGGCGTGGGATAATCGGTGCCGAAGATCTTGATATCCGGCCGCTGCCCGAGCGCGACTTTGAGTACCAGGGGGATCAGGTGGCTTTCAGGTTCATGCGCCTCACCGCGCTCCCCTTCCGCGCCGGCCGCGTTGAAATAGCGCAGAACCGCGGTTTTTAAGCCGTAGATGCGCCGGTACCATCCCAATGTCTGTTCCACCATTAACTTGGTCTGTCCGTAAACACTGGCCGGCCCCAGCGGGTTCTCTTCATGGATGGGGTCATCCGAGGAAGCAAAAACACCGGCTGTGGATGAGAAAACAAAGCGCGGAATGCCCGCCTTGGCCACGGCATCTATTAAATGAACAGAATTGGAGAAATTATTGCGGAAGAAGCGCCCGGGGTCCACCATGGACTCGCCGGCTTCAATGAACGCGGCAAAGTGCATCACCGCGTCATAACTGTCACTCAACAGGGTGGCAGCCAGCGTCTCCGTGTCTGCCAGGTCCGCCAGAATGAAACGCGCCTGCGCCGGGACCGCTTGCTGGTGCCCTTTGATCAGGGAATCATAGACAGTCACACTGTGACCAGCCCGTAAAAGCGCGGCCGCGGCTGTGGAACCGATATAGCCTGCCCCGCCTGAAATAAAAATGTTCATGGAGCCTCCGTGGTACAGCAGACTGACACGCGTCCGGAATCTGCCCTTATTTTACCCGATTCCGTTCCTTCACCCATCTGCCGGATGGATGCGCGTACCAGTTTTAAATTTCTGTTGTACAATCAGCCATTATGTTAGGGACCTGGATCAATTTTCTCGCAATTATTGTTGGCGGCAGCCTGGGGCTGCTGCTGGGCAGCCGCCTGCCGGAACGGGTAAAAAACACCGTCATCTCCGGCATGGGGTTGTTCGTCATCGCCATCGGTCTGCAGATGTTCCTGAAGACCACCAATTCCATCATCCCGCTGGGCGGCTTGCTGATCGGCGCGCTGCTGGGTGAATGGTGGAAGATCGAAGAGGGTTTCTCCGCCCTGGGCATGTGGCTGGAACGGCGCTTCATCCGCGGAAAAGATTCCGGCGGTCAGGAAAAATTCCTGCGCGGATTTCTGGCCGCGTCCATCCTCTTCTGCTCCGGCCCGATGGCCATCCTCGGTTCGATCCAGGGCGGTCTCAACAACGATCACCAGATGCTGATCATTAAGAGCATTCTGGACGGCTTTATCGCCATTTCTTTCGCCTCCACCATGGGCGTGGGCGTGATCTTCAGCGCCCTGCCGGTGATGGCATACCAGGGCAGCATGGTTCTGTTGGCTGGCCAGCTAAAACCCCTGACCACCGGCATGATGATGAGCGAGATGACTGCCGTCGGCGGCCTGGTACTGATGGCCGTTGGCGTCAGCAGTGTGATGAATATGTATAAGATCCGCGTCGGCAGCTTTATCCCCGCCCTCTTTACCACCCCGCTGTTGGTGTATATACTCAAAATGATGGGTGTTATATAGCCCGTTATAGTCTGGCAAGCCAATGACAACCACTCCCACCACCTTGCAGCTGAATTTGCCGGGGCCTTCCGCCTTCGTCTGGATCCTTGGATTCTTCGCGGTCGCCTGGTTGGCCTCTTTCCTGCTGGGCCGCCTGACCCGCCGCATCGTGCGGCTGAGCAGCTTATCCACGCACGGGCGGGTGACCTCGCCGGAACGCGCGCGCAAGCTGCAGGTGCTGATCGGCAGCCTGATCACCTTCCTGGCCTTCGTCATCGCGATCCTGGCATCGCTCTCCCTCTTTATCACCACCAGCACCCTCATCTGGATCCTCGGCCTCTTCAGCGCGGCTTTCGGGCTCAGCGCCAAGCCGCTGGTCAGCGACCTGCTGGCCGGCATGAGCTTTTTATTCAGCAATACTTTCGATATCGGGGAGAAGGTCGAGTTTTCGATCGCCGGGATCAATATTCAGGGCGTCATTGAAGAAGTCAACCTGACCACCACCAAATTACGCGCTCCCACCGGGGAAGAATACACCATCCCCAACGGCGAGATCCGCATCGTGCGTAATTTCAGCCGCGGGAAATTTTCTACCGTCAATATCAGCCTGCTGATCGCCGCCGCTGACCTGGACCACTGTCTGGAAGTTCTGAAAACCCTGGGGGAGGAAATTTACAACGAGCAGTCCAGCCTGGTGGACCGCTGGCAGGTGCTCAGCACGGCTGACCTGGCTGCCACCAAAGTGGAATTGAACCTGATCGCCCGCACCGCGCTCGGCCTGGGCGCGGAGGTCAAACTGCGGCTCATCCAGCAAATTCAGGATTGGCTGCGGCAGGAAAACATCCAGCTGATCGACTAGCCCGCGGGCAGATGCCCCTGCAACAGCAGTAATCCCGCCAGGCTCTTGCCGTCGTGGATCTCCCCGCTCTGCGCCATGGCAATGGCCCGTGCTACCGGGATCTTTTCCACCGCGATGAATTCATCATCATCCCCATCGGCGTGCGACAGATACAGATCTTGTGCCAGGAAAAAGTGCAGGTATTCACCGGAATAACCCGGTGCCAGCCACAGACCGCCCAGGCGGGTAAATTCGCGGGCCGCGTAACCAGTCTCCTCCCGGATCTCACGCTCCGCGCAGTGCTGCGGCTCTTCACCCTTCTCCAGGGTGCCGGCTGGTAATTCCAGCAAGACTTCGCCCGTAGCCGGGCGGAATTGCCGGATGAATAAGATCTGCCCCTGCTCATCCAGCGGAATGATGGTCACTGCCCCGGGATGATCGATGATGTCATAGACCACCGTGCGTCCGTCGGGTAGTTCCAGCGTGTCGCGCCGCATTTTGAAGGCCTTCCCCTGGTACCCAATCTCACTGGCTATTTTCTTGAATGGAACGACTTTTTCGTTTCGCATCTTTCACCTATGGAATCATTAGAATTTGGCCGGCAGTCAGCGGAGTGTTGGCGTCAAGCTGGTTCGCCGAAAGGATCTGCTGCGGGCTGAGGTCACCGTAGCGGCAGGCGATCATGCCGATGGTATCCCCCGCCTGGACCTGATAACTTGCGGGGTGCGGTTGCGCCGCGCGCTCTCCGGATGACCACAGATGCCCGGTTTGCGGCAGTCGCAGTACGGTGCCAGCTGGCGGCAGACTCTCCACCAGCAGCTCGTTCAGGCTCAGCAGTTCACCAATATCCAGGTTGAAGCGCCTGGCAATGCATTCCGGTGTCTCCCCGGCAGAGAGGAGATACTCGGCGGATGAAATCTCCGCCGGTTCTGCCGCGGTCGCGGCTGATGTTGGAGCGGCTGACAGTGTTTCAGTTATCGGATAGAGGGTGACAGTTTCCGTGGGCAGAACCAACTGCCGCGCGCTGGCAGTCTGGGTTGCGCCGATCTGGTGCTGGGCCGGGTTACCGCTCAAGGTTGTTACAGCCCCGCTCGGCACCGTCAGGTCCGCCGGACCCGCAGCGGGTCGGGTGCAGGCCGACGCGGCCAGCAGGATAAAAAGCAGGCTGGCTCTCTGCCACAACCACTGGCCAGACATTCCGCAACGATTGAAAGACATGCAGCCAGAATAGCACAGGTGGCAGGGCGGGTCAAGCTTGACGGTCAGGCTGCCCCAGAAAATAGCCTAATCGGCTTGATGTATAATTTCCGTACTATCATATGCAGAATAAATTTACCGGGTTATCCATGTCATACAAAAATATAGCACTTCTCTTGCTGGTTTCTACCCTGGCAGCCGGCTGTTCATTCAGCCCCGCCGCGCCGACGCCCCTGCCGACGGAGGTACCCACCCAAACGCCGATTCCGCCAACCGCCACCCCGCTGCCCAGCGAGTTGACCATTTGCCTCGGCGCCGAACCGGAAAGTCTCTTCCTTTACAACGGCAGTTTCAACGCGTCTATGTTATCCGTGCTGGAAGCTGTCTACGACGGGCCAATCGATTACGTAAATTACTCCTACCAGCCAGTCATCCTGAAATCCATCCCGTCTCTGGAAACAGGGGATGCGGCTTTAACCCCGGTGGAACTTCAAGAAGGCATGGACCTGGTGGACGCGGACGGCAACCTGGCTACCCTACACGCGGGTGTGCGTTACCTGCCCGCCGGCTGCTCCTCCGCGGACTGCGCCCAGACCTATGACGGTAAAGCCCCCGTCAGTGTGGATCAACTGCACGCGCGGTTCTCCCTACTGCCCGGGCTGACCTGGTCAGACGGCCAGCCGCTGACAGCCGCGGATTCTGTCTTCTCCTATTCTCTGGCAGCCTCTCCTGCGCTGCCCACCAGCAAAGGCCTCATCCAACGGACGGCTTCGTATACCGCGCTGGATGATCTGACGGTGGAATGGGTCGGCTTGCCCGGCTACCGCGACGCAGCATTTGCCAACCGCTTCTGGCTGCCGCTGCCGCAGCATCTGCTGGGTGAGAAAGACCCGGCCTCTCTGTTGACAGACCCGCAGGCAATGCAACAGCCCATCGGCTGGGGTCCGTATGTGATCTCAGAATGGGTGCGCGGTGACCACATCACCGCGACCCGCAACCCGGCTTACTTCCGCGCCGCGGAGGGTCTGCCGGTTACCGATATCATCACATTCCGCTTTACTGGTACGGACGCGCAAACCAACATTCAGGCCTTGCTTTCGGGGGAATGCGATCTGCTGGATGCCAGCACCGGGCTGGAAAGCCAAGCAGTCAGCCTGGCTGCCGCCGCCAAGTCAGGGCAAATTCAATTACTGGCCGGCCCATCGCCTTATATTGAAATGCTGTCTCTGAACGTTAAACCAGCCTCGCATGACAACGGTTATCAAGCCAACCAGGGCGACCAACCGGGAATTTTCGGGGACGCGCGTGTCCGTCAGGCTGCCCAGCTTTGTCTGGATACTTCTGCGCTAAATACCGCCCTATTAGGAAGGCTTTCAAGTACCCCCGCCAGTTTCCTGCCAGTCGGTGATCCGCTGACCAGCCCAGCCTTGCAAACACCCGCCTATGACCCGGCTGCCGGCACGGCCTTGCTGGATGCTGCCGGCTGGAAGGATCATGATAATAACCCGGCCACCCCGCGCATTGCCTATTCTGTCGCCAATGTCCCCGCCGGCACCCCGCTGCAGGTGGACCTGGCGGCTACCAACACCGGCCTGCGGATGGCCGCGGGTGAGATGATCGCCAGTAACCTGCAAGCCTGCGGCTTTGGTGTTCAGCAGGTGTACATGCCCGCTGAACAGCTCTTCGCGCCCGGCCCGGATGGGCAGATCTTCGGCCGCACCTTTGATATGGCATCGTTTTACTGGGGCGGGTTAACCTCCGCCTGCCAGATCTATGAAACGGCGCAAACCCCGACCGCCAAAAACAATTGGATCGGCGCCAACATCACCGGTTACAGTTCAGCGGATTTTGATGCTGCCTGCGCCTCTGCCCGCTATTCGCTGCCGGGTCAACCCGGCTACGGTGAAGCGCTCAACCAGGCCCAGCAGATATTCAGCACGGACCTGCCGGCCATCCCGCTTTATCAGCCCCTACGCGTTGCCGCCGCCCGGCCGGATGTCTGCAATTTCCAGCTGGATGCCACCTCCCGTTCCTTATTCTGGCAGATCGAACAGATTCACACCGGCAGCAGCTGTCCCTGAACGATAATGGAAGACCATGACCGCAACGGATGAGATCAAAGCCCGGCTGAACCTGGAAGACATTGTCGCAGAGACGGTCAAACTGCGCAAATCCGGCCGCAGCTTATCCGGTTTCTGCCCATTTCATTCCAACACCCGCACGCCGGCTTTCGTGGTCTTCCCGGAAACAGGCACCTGGCGCTGCTTCGGCCAGTGCAATGAGGGCGGCGACATCTTCAAATACATCATGAAGCGTGAAGGGATGGATTTCAGCCAGGCGCTTAAATACCTGGCAGATCGGGCCGGCATTCAGCTGACGCCGCAGACGCCTGAGATGGAACGGTCGCGCGGCATCACCGAGCATCTCGAAAACACCCTTGAACTGGCCGTGCAGTATTATCATGACCAGCTGCTTCACACCCCGGCGGGCAAGGTCGCCCTGGACTACCTGCATCAGCGCGGTTTGAAGGACGCCACCCTGGAACTTTTCGGTTTTGGGTATGCCCCTGAAAGCTGGGACGGCCTGCAAAAACATCTTCTCTCCCACGGCATCGATCCACAAACTCAGGTTGAGTGCGGCCTGCAGACAGAAAGAGACGGCGGCGGTACCTACGACCGTTTTCGCAATCGCATCATGATCCCCATCCGGTCTGCCGAAGGGAAAATGGCGGGCTTCGGCGCGCGCATCCTCAACCCGGAGGATCAGCCCAAATTCCTGAACTCACCGCAGACCCTGCTGTTCGATAAAGGCCGGCTGCTGTTCGGGCTGGATCGGGCCCGCAAGGCCATCCGCCTGCAAGACCAGGCGGTGATCGTGGAAGGGTACCTGGACGTGGTTGCTCTGCATCAGGCCGGCTTTTCCAATGCCGTCTCACCGATGGGGACTGCCCTGACCGAAGACCAGATGCGCCTGCTGAAGAAATACACCCGGCGCATCGTGCTGGCATTGGACGCGGACGCGGCCGGCGAAAAAGCCACCCTGCGCGGGTTGGAAGTTGCCCGCGAGGCCATGGACCACAGTGAAGAGATCAATTTTGATATCCGCGGGCTGCTGCGTCATGAAAAACGGCTGCAGGCTGACCTGCGGGTGACTACTCTGCCGGAAGGGTTGGACCCGGACGAGGTGGTCAACCGCGACCCCGCCGAATGGCAGGGTATCGTGGAAAACGCGTCCCCGCTGGTGATCCACGTGATGGAAAACCTGGCCCGCTCGCGCGATGTAGCCGATCCACGGGTAAAAAACGAGATCGCCGCCGCGATATTGCCGCTGATCGAAGAAGTGCCGGGAACGGTGGAGCGGGATGCCTACCGGCAGCGCCTGGCGCGGCTGCTGCGCGTCAGCGAAGAAGCGCTCTTCAGCATGCGGCCCACGCGCCCAGTCAGTCTGCCGCCTGCCCGGCAATCCAGAGGGCAGCCGCCGACCCAATCCCCCCGCCAGGTGATCTCAGCCAACCCGCTGGATCCGACCCCGGAGATGGAAAAACATATCCTGGCCTGGCTGGTGACGAACCCGCCGATGCTCTTCCGGGTGGACCGGAAACTGCGCCAGGCAGATATCCCCCGCCTGAACCCGCAGGATTTCAGTCAATCTGAACTGCAACAGGCTTTTCAAGCGCTAACCACGGCGGTGGAGCAGGACCAGCAGGAGTCGCGGGAATACCTGGTTAGCCGCCTGGAACCAGCTCTCCTGTCAGATTTGACAAAAGATTTCGATTTTGCTAATCAGGATAAAATTAATGAGGATGATCTGGTGGCGGATGTCTATCACACCATCATCCGGTTACGAAAGATCAGATGTAAAGATGCTCTGGCGCAGTTGCGTTATTTGCAGGAAGAAGAGACACCGGAAGGAAACGCCATCCCCTTCCAGGATCAAGTGGTGGAAAACATGCAGATGATCAAAAAACTGGAAAGCGCCATGCGGTTGGATCAACAGAAACGGAAATTATAGGGTAACGCCATGCCACAATCCACACCAGCAAAAAAGATGCCGCGCCGAACCACCCCGCAAAACCGGCCGCCCAAAGAAACCGCCGCTGATGATGATTATTCATCTGGCGCGGGTGATGACGGCGATGCGCTCGATACCATTATGGAACTGACCTATGATGACGACCGGGCTGCGCTGTCTGAGGAGCCGGATGAGATCAGCCTGACCAATGCCGCCGCGGAAACCGGTGAACTGCTGGGTGGTGACGCGCTGGAAGAGATCAGCGCCGCCAACGCCGTCATGGAACTTTCCGAAGACCCAGTTCGGCTGTATTTGAAGGAGATCGGCCAGATCCACCTGCTGGATTCGGACAGCGAGCTGCGCTTGGCTGCCCGCATCGAAGCCCTGCGTTTCCTGGAAAATCTGCGCGTCCAAAAACAGAATTGCCCGGCCGACCAGATGGACGCGCGCGTCTTCAATTGCGTCTACGAAGAACTGATCAACCACTGGCTGATCTGGGAAGAGATGGGAGAGAAAAGCGGTCACGGCGTGCCAAATCCGGACATGCTGGTAGCCGAGGCGATAGACCTGCGCGGCGCCTGGCAAAGCAACCACCCCTCCTACCTGCGCTCCTACCTGGATAACGGGCTGTGGGGCAAGGATAACAACTGGACACTGGTGGTGAAACAAGCCTTCACCGTTTTCCTGTGCATGTACCTGCTGCCGCCGGTGACCGCCCAGGCATTGTTGGCTCATTTAAAAAAGCACCACGATTTTCCACATCGCAATACCTTGCGGAAATATCTGCCGGATGCTGCCGCGCTGCAAAAAGAATTTAAAGCCATTGAAGACATCGCTGATGAATCCAACCAGATGCTGATCCGCGCCAACCTGCGCCTGGTGGTCAGCATCGCCAAACGCTACCTCGGACGGGGAATCTCCTTTCTGGACCTGATTCAGGAAGGCAACCTGGGCCTGCTGCGGGCGGTGAACAAATTTGACCCGACCCGCGGTTTCAAGTTCTCCACCTATGCCACCTGGTGGATCCGGCAATCCATCAGCCGCTACATCGCCGAGCAGGCCCGCACCATCCGCATCCCGGTACACCTGTTTGAATCCATCACCCGCCTGCTGCGCGTGCAGCGCAAGCTGGTGCAGGAACTGGGGCGTGACCCCACCAATGAAGAGCTGGCGTTGGAAGGCGGATTCCTGGATGAGGCCGATACCCTGGCCATCCACACGGCCCGCCAGGTCCGCGAACCGCTGCCGGTGGAATTGCAGCACCGCTGGACGCTGGCAGCCATCAAAGTTCAGAAAACTCTGCAGAGCGCCGAAGAACCGGTTTCGCTCGAACGCCCGGTTGGCGATGAGGAAAGCAGCCAGCTCGGTGATTTTATCGAAGATGATGAAGCGCTGGAACCGATGGATGCCGCCGCGCGCGAGATGCTGCGCGACCAGGTACAGAATGCCTTGTCCATCCTCTCAGAGCGTGAGCGGCAAGTGTTAGAGCTGCGCTTCGGCCTGACTGACGGTAAGGACCACACCCTGGAAGAGGTCAGCCGGTATTTTAATGTCACCCGCGAACGCATCCGCCAGATCGAGGCGAAAGCCCTGCGCAAGCTGCGCCACCCGGCCCGCAATAAGAATCTGAAAGATTACATGAGTTAATTAGTTGTTAGTTGCCGCGTCTCATCGGCAGCTTTTTTGGTATTATTGGGTATCTATATTTTATTGTTATAGAAATGGAGCATGTCATGGCTAAGATTCGCATCATCACCGATTCCACCGCTTACCTGCCGCAGGAATACGTTGACCGCTACAAAATTGATGTCATTCCGCTGACTGTGAACTGGCAAGGCGGCAGTTTTCGCGACGGCGTTGACCTGAAAGCGGACGAGTTCTACACGCGTCTAAAAACAGCCGACACGCTGCCAACCACCAATGCCACCTCCATCCATGCCCATACCGAAGCCATTCAGGCCGCCCTGGATGACGGCTGTGAAGTCCTTTGCCTGCCCATTTCCAGCGGTATTTCAGCATCCTATGCCAACGGCGTCAAAGCAGTAGAGAGTTTTGCCGGCCGCCCGGTGGAGATCATCGATACGAAACTGGTAGCCATGCCGCTGGGGTGGATGGTACTTGCCGCCGCGCGCGCCATTGAGAAGGGTGCCAGCCTGCAGCAGGCCAAACAGGTCGCGCTGAATTCCTTTAATCACATTGGGGTCTACTTTACCGTAGAGGATCTGAAATACCTGCACAAAGGCGGCCGCATCGGCGGCGCGAAACGCCTGCTAGGCTCCGCCCTCAGCATCAAACCGATCCTGCATCTCTATGACGGGAAAATCGAAGCCGCCGGCTCCGCGGTGACACGTAAAAAAGCGCTGGAACGGCTGGTTCAGCTGGTGGGAGAAGGTATCAAAGACGAAAAGCCCGTGCGCATTTCAGTTTTCCACGCCCTGGATAAAGCCACCGCGGACGACCTGATGCGGCGCTGTCAAGAAGCCTTCCACCCGGTGGAAATGATCCTTTCAGAGATCAGCCCGGTCGTGGGCAGCCATGTCGGACCCGGCACGGTCGCCATCACCTGGCTGACCGGGGAATAACCCGACGGATCAGAATCATAGACCCCGCGCAGGCGGGGTCTTCTATTTACTAGTTATCGGTTGGCCAAATACATCGCCAGTTGAGCATGTTCTTCCGGTGAGACGATCGCGCCGTGGCCGATCATCCGGTCGATGGTGGACATCCACTCTGCCTGGGTCTTCGTCGCGCGATTGATGCGATCTTCGCTGTGACAGACAGTGCAGCGCTCCTGCAGCAGGGCCGCGGCCGCGGCCGGGTCCAGCGGCTGAACCACCGGCGCGGAAGTTGCGGTTGCGGGGATGGAAACCTGTGTCGCCGTGACAACTTCTGCGGCTGGCGCTGTGCTCACATCTGTGGCAGCCACCTGGACACCCTGCGCCGGAGCGCAAGCTGCCAATGTCCCCAGAATAACTATCAAAGCCCACAGTCTTTTCATTTTTCTCTCCTATGGATACTTTTGTGCCAGATAAGTAACGATCGCGGATTGCTCAGCCTCCGTCACCTTCAGGCCGTGCCCGATCATACGCAAGACCAGGTTGCCCCAGGCGAGTTTGTTCATACTCTCATTGGTGACCACGCTGGCGCTGTGGCAGGTGCTGCACTTCTCGGCGACCAGGGTCTTGCCATCCAGTGTTCCAGCCGCGCTGCCCGCTTTTGGAGCGCACGCCGTCAGGAACATGCTGGCCAGTAAAATGACAACAATAAGAAAACCCGATTTTTTCATAGAATCTCCCGATAGTTAAGATGGGGGTAATCTTACCAGTAGATAAGCGCATACAAAAGCATCTCACTTATACGTGATGATCAGATCAGTGAAGACCGGCAATACCAGGTCGATCCCGGCCAGGGGGTAGAACACGCCGCCGTAACGGCAATTGGCATCCACGATCGGGCTGGTGCAGCCGATGCCGATCACCGCGGCCAGCCATTTACCCTGGTATTCCACCGGCGCGTAGGCGTAGAAATAGCCGTCCTGCCCTGAGGTGCCCTGAATGCGCACGCGGTCAGCCCCGCCCATGCGCGTTAAAGCGACCTGTATCCCCGGGATCCCATTGCCGTTGGCGTCCACCACCTGTCCGCGGGCGACCAGGCTCTCGTTGATCTCCAGCAGCGGCAAGGTCGTAACATCAACGGGCAGCGTCAGGTGGGTGACAGCCATCCAACCCGTGCGGTTATCCGCGCCAACCGCCTTCACCCATTCGTCGCCCGGCGCGCGGCCTAACAGGTGGACCACATCACCTTTACGATACTGGCTGATGATATTGTGCAGTAAGCTCGGTCCGCCGCGTAAATTGAGGGTTTCAGCGGAGACGGTCGCGTCAAACGGCGCATAAGCTTGTGTCGGCGCATCGGCCGGAAGGGGAACTGCCGGCGCGTCCGGCGCTGCCGTCGCTGCGGGGGCGGGTGGGGTGGCTAACGCTGCCACCACCGCGGTCTGGATCGCTGACAGCGATGGATTATCGCCGGAAGTATTGGGAGACCCGCCTATCAGGCCGCAGCCAGCCAACAGGATGGCAGCCGCGGCAATGACCAAATATTTGATTCTCATCCTTCCCTCCTTTCGCTAAGAAAAGTCCGGATGATCATCTTGATTATACAACTCCCTTATTCGGATTTCTCGACCACCAGTGTACAGCGCGTCACCAGCGCCGCGATCGCGCCGATGGCTGCCAGCTGCGGCGCGAGTAAAATGCCCACCACACTGATCGTCAGGGGGATATCCACGATCGTCTTGCCTTCCTCATTTTTAATGGTAATGCGGCGAATATTACCTTCATGCAACAGCTCTTTCAATTTTGAGATGATCTCATCACCGTTGATCTGAAATTCTTCTGTCCGGGTACTGTTCTGGTCCATTGTTTCTCCTTCAAAGCCATAAATATACTGTTTTTGAATTATCTCACACTCATACTTACCTATACGCTGACGCGGTCTTCCAGGTTTCCTCCGGCCGGCCAGATTTGAGGCTATAATCATGACCATGAAAGCTGAAACACGCGACCCGCGAGCCAACCGATGAAAGTCCTGCTGGTAAATCAGGCCTTTGTCTCCCCCGCTGAACCCGGCCACACCCGCCATTTTGAGCTGGCCAGGTATTTTCAGCAGGCCGGGCATCAGCTCACCATCATCGGTAGCGACCTAAATTACCAGACCGGCCGGAAGATCCTCAAGCACCGCGGTCTCTCTGCCTGGCAGGACGTGGACGGCGTAAGGATCCTGCGTGCATCGATCCTCCCGGCATTACATCACAGCTATTTTCTGCGGGTGCTGTCTTTCATTTCCTTCATGTTCAGCGCCGTTATCGCGTCTTTCAAAGTGAAGGAGGTGGATTTGGTGATGGCCACCACCCCGCCCCTTTTTCAGGCCTTCGCTACCTGGTTCATCGCCGTCCTGCGCCGTAAGCCCTTCCTGCTGGAAGTGCGCGATCTATGGCCGGAATTTGCTATCGGCATGGGGGTGATCAAGTCGCGCCTGGTCATTAGCCTCTCACGCTGGTTGGAATCTTTCCTCTATGCCCGCGCCAGGATCATTCTGGTCAACTCCCCAGCCTATGTGGATTACATGCTGTCACGCGGCGTTCCTTCCGCGAAGATTCGGTACATCCCCTACGGCACGGATACCAGCATGTTCAGCCCGGCCGTCTTGCCGGGTGACCTGCGGAGCCGCTTCGATCTCTCCGGCAAATTCTTGGCTCTGTATGCCGGCGCGCTTGGTGCGGCCAATGACATCCCCACCCTGCTGCGCGCCGCACAGTTGATGCAAGACCAGCCCGATTTTCGCCTGGTGCTGTTGGGGGATGGGAAAGAACGCCCCAGCCTGGAGGCGGAAGGGCGGCGGCTGGGTCTGCAGAATGTCATTTTCGCGGGGGCAATCCCAAAATCTGAGATGCCCGGCGCCATCGCCTGCGCGGATGTCTGCCTGGCCATCCTGCAAGACATCCCCATGTTCCGCTCCACCTATCCGAATAAGGTTTTTGACTATATGGCCGCCGGTAAACCCACCGTCCTGGCCATCGACGGCGTGATCCGGCAGCTGGTGGAAGAAGCGCAAGCCGGAACGGCAGTTCCGCCCGACGATCCCGCGGCGCTGGCGCAATGTCTTTCGCAGTTAATGAAGGACCCGGCCCGATTGGCGTCAATGGGCCAGAATGCCCGCGAGTATATTTGCCGGAAGATGGACCGGAACGATAAAATGGCAGAAACCCTGACTTTGATGCTTGGCATGGTTCAAAAATGATGCCCTGGTACGTTCTGGCAGCGATCTTTCTGGCTGGCACCGCCGCGGCTTACGGGCTGGTGGCGCTGCAACGTAAACACCCGCTGCAGCGCTCGTTGTTGGATATTCCCAATGAACGCAGCTCTCACAGCATCCCCACCCCGCGCGGCGGAGGATTAGCGGTGGTCGTCCTGACCCTCGCGGCAGCGCTGGTGTACGGCATCTTCCACCAGAATTGGCTGCCGGTGGGCGGCTACATCCTCGGTGGTATCCTGATCGCCTGGCTGGGCTGGCGCGACGACGTGCGCTCCCTGCCGGCACGTGTACGGCTGGCCGTCCACACCCTGGTGGCAGTCCTCACCATCGCGGCCTGCGGATATTTCACCACCCTGCCGTTCCCGTTCACTTCCGGCTTGTCCTTAGGTCTCTTTGGCATCCCGCTCACCCTGTTATGGATCGTCGGATTAACCAATGCCTACAACTTTATGGACGGCATCGACGGCATCGCGGGCGGCACAGCCGTTGCTGCCGGCCTGGGTTGGCTGATCTTGCTGGCAGGTCCGTTGGCCGGCGGGGACAGCCTGGCTTTCTGGTTAGCCCTGGCACTCGCGGCTGGCAGCCTGGGCTTTTTAGGGCACAACTGGCAGCCCGCGCGCATCTTCATGGGGGATGTTTGCAGCGGCTTCCTGGGATACACCCTGGCGATGATCCCGCTTCTGGCAGGCAGACACCCATCCCAGCCCTGGATGGCGGGCGTTATGCTGCTGTGGGTCTTCATTCTGGACGCGGGAATTACCTTTATCCGCCGTTTTCTGCGCCGCGAGCGAGTCTTCTCCGCCCACCGCGGTCACCTGTATCAACGCATGGTCAGCGCCGGATTTAGCCACGCGACCGTCAGTACGGTATACATCCTGCTCAGCCTGGTTGGCATCCTCCTCGCCTGGGGCTGGGTTAGCCAGACTGCCTGGTCCGGCTGGGTAATCTTGATCGGTATCCCCATTTTCTGGGCCGGGTTTAGCCTGGCCGCGACTCGATATAGATTCTTCACTTCCCTCACCGCCTACCTTTCGCTGGGTCTGCACCTGGGACCGCTCTGGCTGGTACAGCGGGTCTGGTTCACCCTGCTCAACCGCCTGGGCTTGGCACAGCACCAGTTGCCCGCCAAAGTCTGGGCCGACCTGCCGTTGAAGCACTGGCTCAAACCGGGTATCCCATCTGACGCGGGTGGCTACTTCGCCTGGCGGACGCGGCATCAGCCGGCCTGGTTCTTCAACAACTCACCTCAGTATCCGCGCGGCGCGGCGTGGGATACCCATCAATCTGTCCAAATGGCTGAGCGGGTGCTGGCCGGCGAGTGGCAGTATTTTGGCTGGCAGTGGCTGCGATCCGGTTTTCCGCCTGATTGGCACGCCGAACCCCTTACCGGAACGCGTTTTGATCCGTCCGCGCATTATTCGCGCATCTCTGAATACGGGGAGTATGACATCAAATACGCCTGGGAAGCCAGCCGGTTAAGCATGGTATATCCACTGATGCGCGCCTACGCCGCCAGCGGGGATGAGAAATATGCAGCCGCCTTTTGGCAGTTGGTGGAAGACTGGATGGAAAAGAATCAGCCGTACCAGGGTGTGAATTGGGTGGGCGGACAGGAAGCCGCGCTGCGGGTGCTGGCGCTGTGCTTCGGCTGGTATACCTTTAAGCAATCCCCGCACACCACCGCGCAGCGCGCGGCCGCCTTGGCCTGCCTGGTAGGCGCGCTGGCCCGGCGGTTGGAGGTCAGCCTACCCTTTGCGATCCATACCGGCAACAATCACGCCATCTCAGAATCTTTCGGGTTGTGGTTATGCGGCACGCTCTTCCCGGAGCTGCGCGGGGCAGACCGCTACCGCGCCCGCGGCCGCGCGCATCTTTATCGCCAGGCAATGCGCCAGCTCTTTACGGACGGCGGGTACAGCATGTACTCCATCAATTACCAGCGCTTCGTGTGGCAGCTGCTGGTGCTGGCCGTCCGCCTGGCGGAAATCCACGGGCAGCCTTTCCCGCCCGCCTTAAAAGAACGGCTGTCCCACTCCATAGGTTTTCTGCAAGCCTTGCTGGACCCGCAAACCGGCCGGGTACCCTCCTTCGGCTCCAATGACGGCGCGTTGATCCTGCCGCTGGACGGCTGTGACTATACTGATTACCGCCCCACCCTGCAGCTGCTTGCGCTGACCTGTGAAGGTAACCGCGCCCTGCCGCCCGGACCGTGGGATGAAACTGCCTGGTGGTTGTTCGGCGCCGGCGCAATTCAAGCATCGTTGCGCGAGCAGCTGGCAATTCCCGGCTCCTTCCCGGATGCCGGCATGACTGTGCTGCAAGATTCAGTCAGCCGGGTGTATCTGCGGGCGGTGAATCACAGGAATCGGCCGTCCCACGCGGACCAGCTGCACCTGGACTTGTGGGTGGGCAGTTTCAACCTGGCGCTGGATGCCGGCACCTACCTCTACCACGGCGCGGATTTCTGGCAGAACGGCCTGGCGCGGACGGCCGCGCACAACACGGTCACTGTGGATGGCAGCGATCAAATGCACTGGCTCAGCCGCTTTACCTGGGCGCGCTGGTCCACCGGTAAGGTTCTGCGCCAGGATAACAACAGCTGGGTGGCCAGCCATAATGGGTACCACCGCCTGGGTGACCCCGTCTCCCATCAACGGCAGGTGACTGGCCTGGGTAATGGAGCCTGGCTCATCCAGGACGAACTGACCGGCCGTCAGACGCATGAGTACTGCCTGCACTGGCTGCTGGCCGATTGTGAATATCAACTGGAAAGCCGAGACGGGTACCAGATAATCCATCTGGCTTACCCTGATCACCCATGCCAGGTTTACCTGCTCCAGCCAGCCGGGGCAGCAATAGCCCTGACGCGCGCGTCCACTACCTCCACCGCGGGCTGGTACTCTAATTACTACGGCAGCAAGGATCCAGCCATCTCTTTTACCTTGAAACTGCGCGGTGTCACCAGCCATTTCACCACCCTGTTCGCACCGGTTGCTAAAAACCTGACCGATGCGGATGTTAAGGATTTATTACAGAACAAAAAATAGGCAAAATGGCCTGTCCCAGAAGGCTTGCATGATAAAAATTGGCATGCTATAATCGCTTCACCATTCAACGTACGCTTTACCATTCCCCTAACTTTCCAAACTAGTGACACAGACTATCCAGCCGAACACAATTGTTAATTAATCAATCCGCCTCCTCCCGTTACGCTGGCGGCTATCCTACCCTGCCTGATGAAAAGTTGAGCAAATCATGAGAATTATTGAATTAGAAAACTCGCCCCTGCACACCCTGCGTGAGATGGCCGCGGCCATGAACATCCCCAAAGCCGAACGGATGAAGAAAGAAAATCTCATCATCCGCATCCGGCAGGCCGAAGCTGAAAAAGAAGGCCTGGAAGTCCGCGGTGGCATCCTGGAGATCATGAGCGAAGGCGTGGGATTCCTGCGCAGCAACTACCAGGTTGGCCAGGATGACGTCTACGTCTCACAGGCTCAACTGCGCCGCTATGACCTGCGGGCCGGCGACCTGATCATCGGGCATGTGCGTCCCCCGCGGGAATCTGAACGGCATTGGGGGCTGCTCAAGGTCGAAAGCATCAACGGCATCCCCGCGGAAGAAATGCGCAAACGGGTGGATTTTGACCGCCTGACGCCGATCTTCCCGGATAAGCGCTTCGACCTGGAGACAGACCGTTCCGTGCTTTCCACCCGCCTGATCAACCTGATCTCACCCATCGGCCGCGGTCAGCGCGGTATCATCGTTTCCCCGCCAAAAGCCGGTAAAACCACCATCCTCAAGCAGATCGCTAACGCCATCGCCACGCAATACCCGGATGTGCACCTGATCATGGCCATGATCGGCGAACGGCCGGAAGAAGTCACCGACGTGGACCGCACTGTGGAAGCGGAAGTGGTCGCGTCCACCTTTGACGAGCCGGTCAGCTCGCATGTCCGTTCCGCGGAGATCGCGTTGGACCGCGCGAAACGCCTGGTCGAGATTGGCCGCGATGTCGTCATCTTGATGGATTCCCTGACCCGCCTGGCGCGCGCTTACAACCTGGTGGTCAACCCCTCCGGCCGCACCCTCTCTGGCGGTATGGACCCCAGCGCGCTGTACCCGCCCAAGCGCTTCTTCGGCGCGGCCCGCAACCTGGAAGAAGGCGGCTCTCTCACGATCATTGCCACCGCGTTGATCGACACCGGCTCCCGCCTGGACGATGTGGTCTACGAAGAGTTCAAAGGCACCGGTAATATGGAGCTGCACCTCTCGCGCAAACTGCAGGAACGCCGCACCTTCCCGGCTATCGACATGGAGCGCTCGTCCACCCGCCGCGAAGATCTGCTGCTTGGTCCGGACCTGTTACAACGGGTGTGGTTAATGCGCCGTATGTACTTGCAAATGATCGGTCAGCAGCCGCAGGGCGCCGGCATGGATACCGCCGTCGCGACCGAGGCTATTCTGCAGCGCATGGCCAAGACAAAATCTAACCAGGAATTTCTGGATACCCTGGCCGAGGCAATGTAGCCGTGGCGAATACCCCAAGTTCCGGCAGCCGCGGAAAGGTAATATCCATCGCGCTGTGGTCTCTGGCTGGCCTGATGCTGGTCGTTCTGGTGGTGATGGTATTGATACAACCGCCCACCTTTCTGCGTTTCACGCCTGCCACACCAACCCCCGTCATCACCGATGCCGGCCCCGTCCGCCCCGCGGTGGCGCAGTCGTACTCCGCGGACGCGTCTTACTTCCCCAAAAAATCAGTGGTTCGCGCCCTGCAGGGCCATACCGTGATCCCGAAAGACGGCCGAACCCAGGCTGAGCATTACACCGTGGCCGAAGGCGATTCGCTGTTCGCGATCTCCAAACAGTTCGACCTGGAGCCTGAAACCATCTTCTGGGCGAACTACGACACCCTGAACGGCAGCCCGGATATGTTATCGCCGGGATTGGATCTGGTCATTCCGCCGACGGACGGCATCTATTACAAGTGGAAGAAGGGTGATACTGTTCAATCTGTCGCTGATACGTACTACGCCAATGCCAATGATATTCTGCAAGCCCCCATCAACGGGCTGGACCTGGCGAATCCTGTGATTGAGCCGGGCACCTACGTCATGATACCCGGCGGCCGGCGCGAAGTGGTTCAATGGTTCCAGGGAGCCATCCCACGCGGTTCTGCGGGCACGCTCGCAAAACTCTTCGGTGACGGCGGCTGTGATACGTCCGCCGGCGGCGCTGTCGGTGACGGCTCCTTTGGCAACCCGATGGAAGGCGGCGTCTTAATTGGCAACGACTACATCGAAGGCGTGCATCAAGGGGTCGACCTCGGCTCCATGTCCAGTGGCGCCATTCTGGCAGCTGACAGCGGGCTGGTGGTTTATTCCGGCTGGGCGAACGGCGGCTACGGTAATACCATCATGATCGACCACGGTAACGGCTACCAGACGCTGTATGCCCACATGAGTGTTTTGTACGCGACCTGCGGGTCATCTGTATATCAGGGAACCGCGATCGGGGTGATCGGCAGCACGGGTAATTCCACCGGGCCGCACCTGCACTTCGAGATCCGCTATATGGGCCTGAACGATAATCCCTGGAACTACATCTACTAGACACAAGTTTCAGTCATCAATGGTTCTGTTCCTGAGCTTGTCACCAGGAACATATATAAAGTAAAAGTATCGCTCCCTTTCAGTCGTATATAGGGAGCGATTTTCTATAAATCTGCTTATGATTTTACGGATACCGCCTGTAACCTGATACCCAGGGCGTTGATCACTTTCAGGATCGTAGCGAAATCGGGGTGCCCTTCCGGAGATAAGGCTTTATACAAACTGGTACGCCCGAGACCGGTTTTTTCTGCGATTTGAGCCATCCCTTTCGCTCTGGCGATATCCCCCAGAACCGCTGAGATTAATGAGGGATCACCATCTTCCAACGCGGCTTCCAGGTATAAAACCATTGCCTCGTCCGAATCAAGGTGCTCAGCAGCATCCCACAAAGTGGTTGTAATTCTCTCTTTTTTCATATTGCTTGATCCTTTAACATAGCAGCGAGCTCATGCGCTTTCTGTATATCCCTGGATTGGGTGGATTTGTCTCCACCACACAACAGAATAACGATCATGTCACCGTGACGGACGAAATATACCCGATACCCTGGGCCGTAATCTATTTTCAGTTCAGAGACGCCCTTTCCGACCGGTCGGATTTCACCAAAATTGCCCAGTGAAACCCTTCTAATCCGAACTGAAATCCGGGCTTTCGCTCGTTCATCTTTCAACGCAGTGAACCAGGCCTTAAATGTCTCGGTTTCCCGGATTTCAATCATATGTTATTGTATCCCGCAGGATACTATATTGTCAAGTACCTGTCAACAACCAGGGAGGTTTTATCCCTCTGAAATATATAAAGCGGCTGGCGGATTCTCCGCCAGCCGCTTTGTTCTGCGAAATTACCCTTTCAGCGAGCCTGCCATCATGCCACGCAGGAAGTAATTGCCCAGGAAGATATACACGATCAGGGTTGGCAGCGCCGCCAGGAAGGAACCGGCCATCTGTACGTTCCAGGCGATGATCTGGCTGCCAGCCATATTATTCAACGCCACTGTAACTGGCCAGGCTTCCGGCTTGGTCAACGCCACCGCGAAGAGGAAATCATTCCACGCCGAGGTGAACTGCCAGATCACTACCACCACGAAAGACGGAAGCGAGATCGGCAGCAAGACCTTGGTAAAGATCCGAATGATGCCGGCGCCGTCAATGCGGGCGGCTTCCAACAGTTCCTTCGGAATGGTCGCGTAATAATTCCTGAAGGTCAGGGTGGTGATCGGGATACCGTAGATCACGTGGGTCAGGATCAAACCCGGGATGCTGCCGTACAGTCCGATCTGACGCATGAATGACACCAGCGGGATCAGGATGGATTGGTAGGGGATGAACATCCCGAACAGGATCAACGGAAAGATCACATCGGCGCCTTTGAACTTCCACTTCGCCAGAATGTATCCGTTAACGGAGCCGAGGATGGAACTGATCACCGCGGCCGGAATAACCATCAAAAAAGAATTACCCAGCGCGGGAGCCAGGTGCTTGTAGGCTTCCTGGAAGTTTTCAAGCTTCAAACCCGCCCGCGGCAAGTCCCACATGGTTTGCAGGCTGACTTCAGCGAAGCTCTTGAAACCGGTCACCAGCATGACATAGATCGGCAGGAGGAAGAAGATGGCTGCCACCACCAGCGGGATGTACAGTAAATAGCGGCTGCGTGAGCGGATCATAGACTCTCCTCGGTTTTGAGGCTGTAGCGCATGTAAGGAATGATCAGCACGGCCACACTAATCAACAACAAGATGCCGATCGCCGCCCCACGCCCATAGAAGAGGCCGTCAAACGTCACCTGCCACATATAGATCGCCGGCACATCCAGCGCCACCTGCTTGCCCGCGATCGAGTAGATCAGATCGAAGACCTTCAGGGACATATGACCCAGGATGATCAACGCGGAGAGGGTGATCGAGCGAATCATCGGCAAGATGATGTGCCGGTAGATCTCGAACTCGGTCGCGCCGTCCACCCGGGCTGCCTCGCGGATCTCTTGCGGGATGGAGCGCAGCCCGCCCAGGTACAGCGCCATCACATAGCCGGACATTTGCCAGATGGCCGGAATGGCGATGAAAGCGATACCCCAGATCTTGGTGGTGTACCAGGAATTAACCAGGAAATCCATCCCCAGCTTATCGAACAGCAGGTTTAGGCCGCTGATGCGCGAGCCGGTAGCCGGGTTCATCAACCAGCGCCAGGCTACGCCCGTCACGATGTAGGAGATCGCCATCGGGAAGATGAACAGGGAGCGGAAGAATGTTTCGCCTTTCAGGTCCTGATCCAACAGGATCGCAAGTATCAACCCGAATATCAGTGACCCTGAAACAAAAAGCGCGGTAAAGATCAGGGTGTTGCGAATGTCGATGCTGAAGCGAGGATCGTGAAAGAGCTCGACAAAGTTTTGCAGCTTGACGAAAGTATAATCCGGCATTAAGCCGGTCCATTTAGAAACTGAGACCCTGGCGGACCAGATAATAAAATAATAAATGAAAATTGCTACAGCCAGAATGGATGGGCTGACCATCGCCACGCCCAGCAGTCTTTCCTTGTCTATCCGTTTACCCATAAAGGCTCCCCGATAAAAAATGAGTTCTGGGGTGAATTCGCATCCACCCCAGAACATTGTACCCGATAAGAAGCTTACTTGCAGGGACCCTGAGCGGCGCAAGCGGCCGTCAGAGCTGCCTGGAAGGTAGTGCCATCGAGGGTGCCCAGGTACAGGCCGAGGGCGGTGTTGATCTCGTTCTTCCAGGAGTCATTGGCTACCACACCGTGGGTCAGAGAACCAACAACGGTGTTGGAAGCCCAGTCGGCCATGGCGGACTGCAGATAAACATCATACAGGCTCTTGTCGCCATCGCTGCGGGCGGGGATGGAACCCTTGACGGGGTTGAAAGCATCCTGACCTTCTTTGGAACCGCAAACAGTCAACCAGGCTTTCACGCCTTCCGGGTTCGGGGCGTTGGTGGCCAGGGTGAAGCTGTCGGACAGGAACTGGAAGGAGCCAACGGTACCAGGAACTGGCGCCCAGCCGAAATCGGTTTCGGGGGTCTTGCCGAGTTCTTTGAAGTAACCTTCGGCCCAGTCGCCCATGACGTTGAAGGCGGCGTCGCCATTGATCACCAGCTGAGAGGCATCCTGCCAGGTAAGGGAGGTGGCGTCAGTGTTGGTGTAGGAGAGCAGCTTGGCATAGTTGGCGATGGCTTCGGTCACTTCCGGGCCATTCCAGGCGGTGGTGCCGTCCCACAGGCCGTTGTATTTCTCAGGGCCCATGGTACCGAGCAGCACGGTTTCGAAGAGGTGCATGGCAGTCCACTGTTCACCGAGGGCTAACGGGGTTTCAACGCCAGCGGCCTTGAGGGCGTCCAGGGCAGTGAACCATTCAGCCATGGTGGTGGGGACGGCGACATTATGGGCAGCCAGGACGGCCGGGTTGTACCACATCACGTTAGCGCGGTGAATGTTCACCGGCACGGAGTAGATGTTCCCATCCTTGGAGATCAAGGGGATCAAGGTTTTCGGCATGACAGCCAACCAGCCGTTGGCTTCGTAGAGGTCATTCAGGGGTTGGATCTGGCCGGCGGCAACATAGGTGCCGATCAGTTCCTGCCCGGCGTGGCCCTGCCAGCTGTCGGGGGGATCGCCAGCCTGCAGACGGGTGGCCAACACGGCGCGCGCGTTGGTGCCAGCGCCGCCGGCGACGGCTTCGTTGACGAATTCAATGTTGGGATATTTCTCATTGAAGACCTTGATCATGGCTTCCAGGCCGGCGGCTTCGCCACCACCCGTCCACCAGGAGAAGACCTGCACCTTACCGGCCGCGGTAGAAGGAGCAGCGGCTTTCGGCGCGCAGGCAGAGATGGCGAATGCGATCACCATCAAGATACTGACTACTGTTAAAATGCGTTTAGACATGTTTCCTCCAGAAAAGTTGTGTGATATGAACTGCAGTGAAAAGCATTTAACCCTCCTTCTGTATCGCCTCACCTCCTTTCAAGATGGGATCATCCATTCGATGTAATGTTCGATATAGATTGGATGGCGAAAAAGCCTCGATAATTGCCAGCGTAGCCGCGCCGATCGCGACAGCATCCTGCCCCAACTCACTCATCACGATCTTTTCCATGTGCTTCTCAAAGGGAATCGAGCGGTTCAGCATAGAGGTGACCATCGGTTCCACCAGAAAATCCCCCGCTTCGGCCAGTTCCCCGCCCAGCACCAGCATGCCGGGGTTCATAATATTGACCAGGTTGGCCAGGCCGATGCCCAGATACCTGCCAGCGGTCTGAATCAATTGCTGGCAGAATTGATTGCCGCGCCGGGCAGCTTCTATTACCTGCTGCACGGTCAGGTTGTCCAGCGAGCCAACCCAGCTGGCATCCTCCGCCAACCCCAGGCGCGCGTCCATCAAAATACCGGGAAGACCCACGTAACTTTCCATGCACCCCTGGTTGCCGCAGCGGCAGCGGCGGCCCATTGTTTCGATGGTGGTATGACCAATCTCCCCCGCGGTACCGCTGAAGCCGCGGTAGATCTCATTCCCGATGATCAATCCACTGCCGACACCTGTACCAAGCTTTACAAAAACTATTGTATCGCACTTCCGCGCGCTGCCCCACCACTTCTCGGCCAGCGCGCCGGCGTTGGCGTCATTCTCCAGGTAGAGCGGCATGGAAAACACCTTGCCAAGTTCCTGAATGGGAGAAATTCCCTTCCAGGAGGGCATGTAATGCGTCAGGAAAGTACCGGAAGTGATGGTGTTCAGCGGCGCGGGGACGGTCAGCCCCAGGCCGAGGATCTCATCCATCGGGACCTGGCTTTCGGTGATGACCTCATGCACCATCTCGATGATGTTATCCAGTGTTTGCCGCGGCAGGTTGACGATATCCATCCGGCGCGATTGGTGAGACTTGACCTGGCCGGCCAGGTTCATGCACACGACGTTGACATGCGTGGCGCCCATATCCACGCCAACGGCATGGCGGGCATCGTAGTTGAAATGCAGGAGGTTGGGCCGCCGGCCGCCGGAGGAAGCAGCGCTGCCTTTTTCTTCAACAAATCCAGCAGAGATGAGAAAATTAACCAGGGAAGAGATGGTGGGGGCGCTCAGTTCCGTCAATTCCATCAGCTCGGTGCGGGTAATCGAGCCCCGCTCCCGGATGAGGTTGAGCGTGATGGACAGGTTATTGGCACGAACCGCTGCGGGGGTAGTGATCTGCACAGTACCCTGAAGCCCTCTTTGTTTAAGAATGGTTAGTTTCTTAATAAACTTTATTAAGTATGTAAAGTATACCCCCAAGGGTAAAACATTACAAGATTTTTAGGATGTCTACACCTCTCTGGTGGATGTACTGCCGGCGAGGAGTAACCCCGGGCAGTTGGCTATGATATAATTTGCACCTGTCGGACGGCCGCTGAGCTTGTCCGCGGGCCTGTAGCTCAATGGCGGAGCAGGCGGCTCATAACCGCTTGGTTGAAGGTTCGAATCCTTCCGGGCCCATCTTACCCTTTCCTGTGCATCCTTGTTGCAGGTCCCATCGAGGGATAGTATTCGAATCCGCCAAGGCCTACCCTCCATTTTCTTTACATTCTTGTTGCAGGTCCCATCGAGGGATAGTATTCGAACCCCACCAGGCCCACTTTCCAAATCTCAGAATAAGGAGTAAGACCACACACCCAGCTTTGACCATGAGAGGATTCGTTCTCTCTGCCTGCCCCGGAAGTCTTAACCCGGGGTCCGGCCCACAACAAATAACAAAAAAGCCGGTCACTCACGTGACCGGCTTTGCTTTTCATTCTCAAACTAACTCACCCCGTTTGCCAGAGCTTGCAGCGCCAGCTGGAACAGCCCGCTGGGCAGGATCCCCAGTACCAGCACCACCAGCGCCAGCGCGACGGCCGCGATCTGGATGGACGGCGCCTTGCTCGCGCCGGCTTCGCCTTCGCGGAAGTACATCATCACGATTACGCGCAGGTAGTAATACGCGGAGACCAGTGAGGAGAGCAGACCGATCACCGCCAGCACGGTGTAGCCGCCTTCAATGGCTGTGCGGAACAGGTAGAACTTGCCCCAGAAGCCAGCCAGCGGCGGAATACCGGTGAAGGACAGCATGAAGATCGTCATGGCCGCTGCCAGCCAGGGATGCTGGCGGGCCAGGCCGCTCAGGTCGCGCACGGCGGTATCGCCGCCGTCCGCATTCTCCACCGCGGAGATCACCGCCCAGGCGCCCAGCGAGGTGATGCCGTAGATCACCAGGTAGGTCAACGCGGAAGCCGTACTGCTGGCAGCCACGTCCGGGTTGGCAAAGGGGACCAAAGCCATCAGGATGTAACCGGCATGCGCGATGCTTGAATATGCCAGCATGCGTTTGATGCTGACCTGGCTTATGGCGGCCACATTCCCCACCACCATCGTCAACCCGGCCAGCGCCGCGAAGATCGGCGCGAACTGGGCTGCCAGGGTAGGAAACGCCAGCGAAAACACGCGGATCAGCGCGGCAAAACCAGCCGCCTTGGCGCCAATGGACATAAAGCCGGTCACCGGGCTGGGAGCGCCCTGGTAGACATCCGGCGTCCACATGTGGAAGGGCACCGCCGCGACCTTGAAGCAAAAGCCGACCAGCAGCAGCGCCGCGCCGATCACCAGCAGCGGCAGGCTGGCTGTTCCCGCTTGCACAGCCGCGATGATTCCGGCCAGTGATGTGCTTTCCGTGGCGCCGAAGATCAAAGAGGTACCGTACAGCACAAAACCGGACGCGAAGGCGCCCAGCAGGAAGTACTTAATGGCACCTTCCGCGGAACCCTCACGCGGTACCGCCAACCCCGCCAGAATATACAGCGGGATGGAAAGCAGCTCCAGCGCCAGGAAGACCATGATCAGGTCCGCGGCGGAAGCCATCAACATCATGCCAGCCACCGAGAACATCAGCAGGGAATAAAATTCGGACTTATGGATGCCGGTCCGCCGCATGTTGTCATAAGCGATCACGATCGCCACCAGGCCGGCAATGGCAAACAACCCGCTCAGGAACACCGAGAAGTTATCCACCACCACCAGCTGGTTGAAGCCAGTGGCGCGGCTGCCCCATTGACCGGCAGAGAGACCCAGGGTCAATGCCAGGCCGGCAGCTGCCAGGATGGCGGTGATGACCTTGCGGTTCTTTGGAATGAACAGATCCACCAGCAGCAGGAGGGATGCCCACACCAGCAGGACTGCCTGCGGTAAAAGAATTTGCAGATCAGATAGGCTCATGTTGGCTCCCTTATTTCACAACCGCGATAAACGGCTGCACGATCGCGACCAGCTTATCCACTGCCGGCGCCATCAACGCGAAGAATGGTTTTGGGTACAGCCCGATCCACGCGCTGACTGCCAGCAGCGGCGCCAGGGTCAGTATCTCGCGGGCGTTCAAATCCTTCAGTCCGCGGTTTTCTTCATGCGTCACCGGGCCGAGGAAGACGTGCTGGAACATGTGCAGCAGGTAGACCGCTGCCAGAATGACACCGGTCGCGGCTAAAATCGCTGCCAGGGTGAAGTTGATGGCGGAGCTGGTATAGGCACCCATCAGGATGGTGAATTCACCCACAAACCCGTTCAAGCCGGGCAGCCCGACCGATGAAAGCACAACTAAAAGCGTCAGCGTGCCGAAGACCGGCATCACCTTCCACAGACCGCCGAATTGCTCCATCAGGCGGGTGTGGCGGCGTTCGTAGATCATGCCCACCAGCAGGAACAGCGCGCCGGTGCTCAGGCCGTGGTTGACCATCTGCAAAATGCCGCCCTGTAACCCCAGCGGATTGAGGGCAAAGATACCCAGCACCACAAAACCCAGGTGGCTGACGGATGAATATGCCACCAGTTTCTTTACATCCTTCTGCACGAATGCTGTCGCCGCACCGTAGATGATGCCGATCACTGCCAGCAGCGCGAACCACGGGGCAGCCTTGACGGCGATCTCCGGGAAGAGCGGGATATTGAAGCGTAAAAAGCCGTAAGCGCCCATTTTCAACAGCACGCCGGCCAGGATCACAGAGCCAGCCGTTGGCGCTTCCACATGCGCGTCCGGCAGCCAGGTGTGCAGCGGGAACATCGGGACTTTGATCGCGAAGGCCAGGGCGAACGCGCCGAAGAGCAGCCCGGCGGCGGCCGGTACCACATCGCCCACACCCTGCAGCTGCGGCAGTGAGAAAGTGCCCTGGGTCAGGCCGAGCCAAAGCATGGCTGCCAGCATCAACAGTGAGCCGGACATGGTGAACAGGAAGAACTTCACCGCGGCGTAGACCTTGCGTTCACCACCCCAGATGCCGATCAGGAAGTACATCGGGATCAGGGTAAACTCCCAGAAGACATAGAAGAGGATCATATCCTGTGCCAGGAAAACCCCCAGCATGCCGGCTTCCAACAGCAGGAAGAAAGCCATGAACCCCTTTACCTTCTCTTTGACGGCCGTCCAAGTAGAGAGGATGGCGATCGGTGTCAGGAAGGTGGTCAGCAGCACCATCAGGATGCTCAGCCCGTCGATGGCGACCTCAAAATTGACAGTAGTTGAGCCGAATTGCAGCCACGGCAGTTTGACGCCCATTTGCAGGTCGGGGTTGCCCGCCTGAAATTGCGTCAGCATCCACAGTGAGAAGCCGAAGGCGATCAGGCTGGTGACCAGAGACACCCAGCGCAGCGCGCCTTTGTGCTTACCCGGGATGAGCCAGACCAGCAGCGTTCCGGCCAGGGGGATGAGCAGCAGTAAAACCAGTGGATTGAGTAGGTTGGTCATAGCCCTTCCTCTACCGTAAGATCAGATAACCAAGAATGGCGGCGGCGCCAGCCAGTATCACCAGCGCGTAAGAACGCACCAGGCCGTTCTGTAAAACGCCAATTCCTTTGGAGAACCAGCCGGTCACATGGCCCAGGCCGTTCGCGGCACCGTCGATCAGCTTCTGGTCAACCGGTTCAGCCAGGATAGCGGAGAGGTCTTTATACGGCTGCAGCAGCAGCGCGTTGTAGATCTCGTCCACCCACCATTTCCGCTCGAAGGCGGTGAACAGCGGACCCAACAGCTTTTTCAGCGGATCCACCTGGCCAGGCTGCCATGATTTCCGGCCATAGAAGAACCAACCAGCCGCGATCCCGGTGAAAGCCACCGCCAGCGAGATGCCAGCCACCAGCCAGTTGAATTCGGCGGGGTGCAGACCTTCAATGGTGTGTTCCAACCATTTGCCCAGGGTTTCCACCTTGGGCAGGTTGAGCGCGCCGCCCACCAGCGAGAGAGCGGCCAGCACCATCAATGGGATGGTCATCACCAGCGGGTTCTCGCGCGCGCCAGCGGCGGCCGCGGTGCGCGGCTTGCCAAAGAAGACCAGCCAGACCTGGCGCGCCATGTAAAAAGCGGTGAGGAAGGCTGCCAGCAGCAGCATGACAAACATGGCCGGGTTTTTACCCAGCGCGAAGGTGACAATTTCATCCTTGGAGAAGAAACCAGCCAACGGCGCTACACCGGCCAGCGCCAGCGCGCCGATGATATAGACCGCCGTGGTGACCTTCATCTTGCCCGCCAGTCCGCCCATATTGCGCATGTCCTGCGGGTCAAATTCCGCATGGTGATCCGCGTGGGCGTCGTGGTGATGACCGTGTTCCACCCCCTGTATGACCGAACCGGCTGACAGGAAGAGCAGCGCCTTGAAGAAGGCGTGCGTCACCAGGTGGAACATCCCAGCGACATAAGCGCCCATCCCCACCGCGGCAACCATAAAGCCCAGTTGGCTGATGGTGGAGTAAGCCAGAACCTTCTTGATATCATACTGGCCGACTGCGATGGTCGCGGCGAACAGCGCCGTCAACGTACCCACCCAGGCTACCGCCTGCGGCCCGACCGGGCTGAGCGCAAAAAGCGGAGCCGAGCGCGCCACCAGGTATACCCCGGCCGTCACCATGGTTGCGGCATGGATCAATGCCGATACCGGGGTCGGGCCGGCCATCGCGTCCGGCAGCCAGACGAAGAGCGGTAATTGCGCGCTCTTGCCGGTGACTGCCAGCAGCAGGCAGAGCCCAATGCCCGCCACAACGACCGTCCCCAGCGCGCCAACTGGCGCGGAGACGTGCGCCAATTGGCTGAAAGACAGCGTGCCAAATTGTAAAAAGATCATGAACATGGCGATCAGAAAACCAAAATCGCCAACGCGGTTGGTGATGAAGGCTTTCTTGGCGGCGATGGCGTTGCCGGTACCGTCTTTCCCTTTTTCAAACCAGAAGCCGATCAGCAGGTAAGAGCATAAGCCCACACCCTCCCAACCGACGAAGGTCATCAGGTAGCTTTCCGCGCTGACCAGGATCATCATCATAGCGATGAACAGGTTCAGGTAAATAAAGAAGCGGGTAAATCGTTTGGGGTCCTCATTCAAACGCACATCTTCGTGCATATAGCCGATGGCGTAGATGTGGATCAGTGTGCCCACGCCGGAAACCACCATCATCATGGTCACCGAGAGGGTATCCACCCGGAAAGCCCAGTCGACGGCCAGACCGCCCACCCGGATCCACTCCGCGAAGGGTACGACTACCGCTTCCGGGTTGGTTCGCAGGGAGAACAATAACAGGCAGGCTACCACAAAAGCCGCGGCGGAAGCGAGGCTGGCGATGACGCCGCTTGCCACTTCCCCGATCCTTTTGCCGATCAACAGGTTGATCACCAGGCCGGCCAGGGGGAGAAAGACCACCAGTGGAACCAGCTGAAAGTAAAGTGTTGTTGTCACGTTTTCCATATACTTTCCCTTCTGCCTAGTTCTTCAGGGTGTTCATCAGGTCGATGTCAATGCTGCGGCGTGATCTGAAAATGGCGACGATCAAAGCCAGGCCAACCGCCACTTCCGCGGCAGCCACCACCATCACAAAGAACACGAAGATCTGCCCATTGGCATTGCCGAAAGCATTGGAGAAGGCAACGAAGGTCAGGTTGGCCGCGTTGAACATTAGCTCCAGCGACATGAACATCACCAGCGGGTTGCGGCGAATGATCACACCGATCGCCCCCAGGGTGAACAACACAGCTGAGAGGACCAGATAATAGGTCATGGGGATGGTATTCATTTCTTCACCTCGCCTTCACCTGCCTTGCCGGCAGGCTTCTCCTGTTTGGTCAGGATGATCGCCCCCACCACCGCTGCCAGTAAGATGAAGGATGTGATCTCGAACGGCAGCAGGTACTGGCTGTACAGCAGGCCGCCAATCTCGTTGACGCTGACCACATCGCCGCCGGTTGAAACCACCAGCGAGATTGGGTTGCGCAGCAGGAAAGCCACCACCGCCTCGGCGATCACCACCAGCCCCAGCAGCACCGCCACAAAGCTCTGAAAACTTAATTGCTCGAATCTGGCGATCTGTTCAGTTCCCAGCAGCATGATCACGAAGAGGAACAGCACCATGATCGCGCCGGCGTAGACGGTGATCTGCGCCAGGCCGATGAAGGGAGCGCCCATCATAAAATACAAAAAGGCCACCGTGGTAAAGTTAAAAACCAGCAATAACGCGGAATAGACCGTGTTGCGGCTAAAGAGCATTCCCAGCGCGGAGGCGACTGCCAGGGCACCGACGGTGATGAAAAGTACCAATTGGAGAGTAATTTCAGGCATCGGTTCTCCTTAATCCACGGGGTCTTTCATCTCAGGCACTGACCGGTTAAAGCTGCCAGGTTTCACTTTGTGCGGCGTTGGCAGATTCGGCGCGGAGACCGGGTCCAGCAGCATTTGCTTGGTATAGATCGCGGATTCTCGCGTTTCAAATGAGAGCTCGTAGTTGTCTTCCAGAACGATCGCCTCAGTCGGGCAGGCATCTTCGCACAGTCCGCAGAAAATGCAGCGCAGGTAGTTGATCTCATACGTGCTGGCATAGCGTTCGCCCGGCGAGTAGCGGTTGTCATCCGTCTGCTCTGAGGCTTCCACAAAGATGGCATCCGCCGGGCAGGCTGCCGCGCACAGCGAACAACCAATGCATTTCTCCAGCCCATTCTCATACCGTTTGAGGGCATGCCGGCCGCGGTAGCGCTTGCTGACCATGCGCTTGACCTCGGGATACTGGATGGTGACGGGTTTCGTCCACGCGGAGCGGAAGGTCTGCCACAGGCCGCGCATCATTTCATATACGCCATTCGCCATCTTATTTACCTCCAAATAGGGTGATACCGGCGGCTGTCAGGATCACGTTCAACAAAGCCAGCGGGAAGAGCACCTTCCAACCAAAAGCCATCAGCCGATCGTAGCGGATGCGCGGCAGGGTAGCGCGCAGCCAGATCAACCCGTACAGCAGGATGACAACCTTACCAAGCAGATAGACCGGGCCAAGCCAGGGCGCTATATTCAGGAACGGGCCAAGATATCCGCCCAGGAACAGGGTGGCGCCAATTAAGGAAACGGCGATCATCTTGATGTATTCGGCCATGAAGAACAGGGCGAATTTCATGCCGGAATATTCGGTGTGGTAACCGGCAGTCAATTCCTGCTCCGCTTCCGGCATATCAAACGGCGCGCGGTTGACTTCCGCGATGACCGCGATCATGTAGATAACCGCGCCAAGCGGTTGCAGCATAATGAAAGGAACACTTTTGGCTTGCGCGGCGACAATGTCTTGCAGGCTCATGGAACCGGCCAGCAGGACCGGACCGACAAATGCCAGCCCCAGCGCCAGTTCATAACTGATCATCTGCGCGGTAGAGCGCAAGCCGCCCAGCGTGGCGTACTTATTGTTGGAGGACCAGCCAGCCAGGGTGATTCCGTAAACCGAAATAGAGGTGACGGACATGATGTACAGCACCGCCACGTTGATGTTTGCCAGATACAGGTGGAAGGTCTTGCCGGCGATCGTGACGTCCGGCCCCCACGGAACCACACCTGTGATGATCAACGCCGGGATCACGGTGATGATCGGAGCCAGTACAAAGATGAGCTTATCGGCCTTGGTGGGGATCAGCTCTTCCTTAAAGATCAATTTGATGCCGTCCGCCACCGGCTGCAAAATACCCCGCGGTCCCGCGCGGTTCGGTCCCCAGCGGACTTGCATGCGCGCCAGGACTTTGCGTTCGTACAGCGTCATATAGGCAAAACCCACCGTGCAGAAGATCAAGATGGCCGCGGATTTGATTACCCATTCCCAGATTGTTGCAGAGTCTATCACCATATCCACCTCTATTGAGTAACCTTAACCAGCGCCGGTTTTTCGAGCGGTATGCCCAGGGAGCGCGGCAGCAAGACATGCAGGGTTGGAACGCTGTCATCTACTTTGATGACCACCTGGTAGTTCGCGCCGCTCAGTGACACCTTTGCCTTTTCACCAACCGTCAGGCCCTTTTGCTGGGCTGTCTTCGGATGTAACAACGCGAACGGCAGGTTGGTGCGTTTGCCCAGCAGCGCGGATTTCTGGGTGATGGTGCCCGTATCCAGCAATTCTGCCACCGGGACGGCCATCAACTCTTCGGCATGCTCCAGATCTGGCAGGTCGTTCTGCGCGGTGGGGGCTGCCGGCAGTTTGTATGCTTCGCGGCGATTGGCAGCAGTGCTCAACTGGACGCCCAGCCCCTGGCTGTTTTCAAAGGATGTGCCGCCGTAGTAGACGTCACTCCGCCCGAGCAGTGGATGCTGCGGAGCAGTTTCCATCAACGTCGCGTAATTCAGGTTCTGATAATCCGGCAGATGCGCGGCCAGCACCATGAAGACCTGCGCCGCGGTGACGTATTCCAGGTTGGAATGAACCACCTTCTGGCGCAGCTGTGCGGTCGCCAGGTAATCTGGGCGGGTACCCGGCAGTTTTTCCACTACCGGCATAAAGCGCTGCACCCGGCGCATCCCATTGGTGTAGCTGCCGTCTCTTTCCAGCATGGCCTGAACCGGGAATACGATGTCCGCCAGCTGGGCCGTCTTGGTCAGGAATTCTTCCTGTACGATCACAAACTTGGCTTTCTTCAACGCGGCGGCCAGCGCGGGTTCATCCCCGGCCGGGTCAGCGCCTGCGATCAAGACACCGTCCGCGGTTGATACGACCTGGGCCAGGTCTGCCACGGGATTGAAGCCAGTATCCCAGGCACCCTGGTCGTTGGCGCGCTGCCAGACCGGCAGCAGCCCGCTGCCGGGTTTGCCCAGCAGGTTAGATGCGCGCAGCAGTTCAGCGCACGCGGCTGCCACCTGGGCGGAGCCGTCCAGCCCCAGGCCGTCTGAACCATACAGTACGATCAGGTTTTCTGCCGCGGCGATGGTTTTGCCGCTTTCGCCGGCGGATTCCGCGCCCGGCACGATGGAAAGGACAGCCTCGGCTTCACGGCCGTAGCGGTAGCGCACCACCGCGGAAGCGAATTTATCTAATCTCGTCGCGCGCGCGTTCACCACGATCAACTGCGCGCCGCGTTTGACAGCCGCCCGCACCTGCATCCACCAGATCGGAGCTTCCTGGTGCAAGTTGGAGGCGGCCACCACAATGACGGTACCCTTGCCCACCCGGGATAATCCCTGCGGGTTGGCGTAACCGATGGATGGCGTCAGATCTCCGGCGGCCATCGGGCTGTACAGGCAAGCCTGCCCGTGCAAATTCTCGGTCAATTGCTTGATCTCATACAGGTCTTCATTGGATAAGCGTCCGCTGGCCAGGGAAACAAAGCGGAAGCCGTACGCCCGCAGTTCTTTCGCAGCCAGGTCCAGCGCTTCATCCCAGGTACTTTCCACCAGCTCCCCATCCTTGCGGATGAGCGGTTTGTCCAACCGATGCCGGCTTTCTACGAAATGATAACCAAAACGGCCTTTGTCGCACAGCCAGATCTCGTTGACAGCTTCATTCTGGCGCGGCATGGCGCGTTTGATCACGACTTTTCCATCGCTCTTGGCTTCGCGGCGGGTATTATAGGTCAGGTTGCAGCCGACCGCGCAATGGTTGCACAGCGACGCGGCGGATTTCAATTCCCACGGGCGGGCGCCAAAGCGGAAATCCGCGGTGGTCAGCGCGCCGACCGGGCAAATATCGGTGGTATTGCCGGAGAAGATCGAATCGAAGCCGGGCTCACTGCTGGTGTCGATCACCAGGTTGCGGCCGCGCTGATAAAATCCGATCACGGGGTCATCAGCCAGATCTTTCTGGAAGCGCACACAGCGGCCGCACTGGATGCAGCGCTCACGATCCAGGTAGATCAGGTCGCCCAGTGGAACATGCTTCTGATTATGCTTTTTATCATCAAAATCAAACCGGCTGGTACCCTTGCCGAAATCAATGGTCAGGTTTTGCAGCGGGCATTCACCGCCCTTGTCGCAGATCGGGCAATCCAACGGGTGGGAGGTCAGCAGGAATTCCAGAACGTCATTGCGCGCGGTTTTGACCTTGTCGCTCATGCCAATCACCACCATGCCGGCGGAAACCGGGGTGGTGCAGGCTGTTTCCAGCTTGGGGCCAAACTGCAGTTTTGGGGTGCCGTCTGCATCCAGTACTGGCTGGTTGGTAGCCCGGTCTACCATCGGGCGGCCGACCTCCACCAGGCACATGCGGCACATCCCCACCGGCTCCATCTTGGGGTGGTAGCAGAAAACGGGGATATCGATGCCGATTTCGCGCGCCGCGTCCACGATCAACGTCCCGGCCGGGACTGTGACCGTTTTACCATCAATGGTCAGAGTAATCGCATTTGCCATTTTTATCTCCCTTTGGATGCGGTGAAATCTTCAGGGAATTTCTCAATGGCAGTCATCACCGCCATGATGGAAAATTCACCCAGCGCGCAAAAGCATTTGTTCTGCATCTGGCGCGCGACTGTGTTCAGCAGCTGCACATCTTCCTTGCGGTGGTGATGTGCTATCTTCTCGGTCAGGTGAGACATCCAGTAAGTGCCTTCCCGGCAGGGCGTGCACTTGCCGCAGGATTCATGGCGGAAGAAATGAACGGTCTTGTTGATCAGCCAATCCATGCGGACCGTCTCATCAATTACGATGACGGAGGCGGAGCCAAGCTGCGCGCCGAGCGCGGGGACGGATTCGTAATCCATAGGTGTATCCAGGGCTTTGTCGTCCGCCAGGATGATGGAGGATGACGCGCCAGCCGGCATGATGGCCTTGATCTGGCGGCCGTCAATGATGCCGCCGCCCAGCCCGAAGATCAATTCCCTGAAGGTGGCGCCTAAGGGTAATTCATAATTGCCGGGTTTGTTGACCCGCCCGGAGAGCGAAAAGATCTTGACGCCCGGGCTCTTGGCCGTCCCAAATTGCATAAATTTGGCCGCGCCGTTCTCAATGATGTAGGGCAGGTTGGTCAGCGTTTCCACATTGTTGATCACAGTCGGTTTGCCGTACAGGCCTTCCACCGCCGGGAAAGGCGGGCGTAAGCGCGGCTGGCCCATCTTGCCTTCAATGCTTTCCAGCAGCGCGGTTTCTTCTCCGCAGACATACGCGCCAGCGCCCAGGTGGGTGAAGATCCGCAGTGAGTATTCGCTGCCGAATAATTTATCTCCCAGGTAGCCGGCTTTTTCCATCGCGGAGATGCAGGCATCCAGGAAGGCCGCCTGCTGCCAGAACTCACCCCGCAAATAAACATAAGCGGTATGCGCCTGCACCGCGAAGGAAGCGATCGCCAACCCTTCCAGAAACTGGTAGGGATTCTCTTCCAGCAGCTCGCGATCCTTGAATGTGCCGGGCTCGCTTTCATCGGCGTTGGCTACGACATAATGCGGCCAGAGATTATTGGGGAGGAATGACCACTTCATCCCGGTGGGGAAGCCCGCGCCGCCGCGGCCGCGCAGACCGGAGGCTTTGACCTCGTCGATCACCTGCTGGGGCTGCATGCCGGTCACCGCTTTTTTCAGGGCGGAGAAACCGCCGTTCTTCACATAGACATCCAACTTGTTCAGGTTGGGAATCTCGCGGTGTCTTAATAACAGGAAATTGCTCATGCTTTTGCCTCCCTGTTTGCCAGCTCTCCGGCCAGCTTCACGGCTTTTTCCACATCCTGATGTTCATGGTAGGTAATGCCCTGCGGACCTTGCACCTGGAACATGGGGGCTTTATCGCAAGCCGCCAGGCACATCACCGCTTCCACTGTGATCATGCCGTCCGCTGTCGTTTGGCCGGGTTGGATGCCCAGCGCGGCGCACAACTCTTCCAGGAACTTATCCGCACCCCGCAACGCGCAGGAAATGTCATTGCAGATCTGAAAGCGGTACTTTCCCTGCGGGGTATCATGGTAGAGGGTGTAGAACCCAACCACCGAAGCCACCTCGGTCGCGGTGATCCCAACGATCTCGGCAACTTCTTGCACGGCATGCTTGCTGATGAAGCCTTCGTCCCGCTGGATGAGGTGCAGCAAGGGCATCACAGCAGATTGTTTGCGGTCCGCGGGATATTTGGCAAATAACTCGGCGATCTCGCGGGCGTATTTCGTCGCGGTCTGATTCATCGGTCACAATCTCCCAGAACAATATCAATACTTCCGATAATACCAACCAGGTCTGCCACAAAATGTCCGCGTGACAGCAGAGACATGATCTGCAGGTTGGCAAAGGACGGTGTGCGGAAGTGCACGCGGTAGGGTTTGGGGCTGCCATCCGATTCAAGGAAGACGCCCATCTCACCATGCGGTCCTTCGATCGCGGTAAAGACGGAGCCGACTGGCGGGGTGAAGCCCTCCGTCCACAATTTGAAGTGATGGATCAATGCTTCCATACTCGTCCCGATCTCAGAGCGGGGCGGCGGAATGTATTTGCGGTTATTTGACCGCACCGGGCCGAAGGGTAACTTATCCAGGGCCTGCCGGATGATACGCGCGGACTGGCGCATCTCGGCTACACGCACGGTATAGCGCGCGTTGATGTCGCCGCCGGGAGCGGTGGGGATGTCGAAATCGTACTGCTCATAGCCGGAGTACGGGCGGGCCTTGCGCAGGTCATACGCTTTGCCGGAGCCGCGCAGCACCGGGCCGGTGATGCCCCAGCGGATACACTCTTCCGCGCTGATGCGGCCGATGCCAACCGTGCGCTCTTTGAAGAGGGGATTGTTGGTCAGCAGGGCTTCATATTCATCGATCCGGCGCGGCAAGATGTCGATAAACTCGCGCACCGCGGCTTCAAATTCCACCGGCACATCGCGCCACAAACCGCCCGGGCGGATGTAGGTGGTCATCATGCGCTGGCCGGAAACCAGCTCAAAGATGTTCATGATCATTTCACGTTCGCGCATGGCGTACAGGAAGACCGACATCGCCGCCAGGTCCAGCGCGGAGGTGCCCATCCAGATCAGGTGGCTGGCAATGCGCTGCAGCTCGGTCAATATCACGCGGATGGCTTGCGCGCGCGCCGGAACATCCAGCTCGCACAGTTTTTCCACCGCCATGCAGTAGGCCAGGTTGTTACCGATGGTATTCATATAATCCATGCGGTCGGTCATGACCTCGGCCTTCTGGTAGTTCTTGGCTTCCATATTTTTTTCAATGCCGGTGTGCAAGAACCCGATATCCGGCACCACGTTCTGCACGATCTCGCCATCCAGTTCCAGCACCAGGCGCAGCACGCCGTGTGTGGAGGGGTGCTGCGGGCCCATGTTCAATACCATGGTTTCGCCGGTAAGCGCCCGCTCTGAAAAGAGGTGATTCATGCCGCCTAATTCGATCGTTTGTTTTTCAGTCATGGCTCGCTCCACCTCTATTCCTTCGGTGCGGGTTTCTTGACGCTGATCTGGTCAAAGTTGAAGGTAAACTGCACCTCTTCATACCCCAGCGGATAATCCTTGCGCTGCGGATGCCCCTTCCAGTCTGCCGGCATCAAAATGCGGCGCATATCGCCGTGGCCTTCAAACCAGATGCCGAACATATCCCACACTTCGCGTTCCATCCAGTTGGCGTTTGGGTAGACCTTCTCCAGGGTCGGGATGACCGGCGCGTTTCCGTTCAGCGGAACCCGCAGGCACAGGACCGCCGCGCGCTTCATGGATGACAGGTGGTACACCATGTGGAAACGCGGTTCCTGCTGCGGCCAGTAGTCCACCGCGGTCTCGTTTTCCAGCATTTCAAAGGAAAAATCATCGCGCAGCACCCGGCACAGGTCCACCAGGCATTCCGGTTGCAGGGTGAGCGCAACCTCATCACGGAATTCCTGCACGGTAACATTGCAGCGCGCTTGGATTGCTTTTACGACAGGTTTCAGGGATTCTTTCATCGTCATTCCTTACTTCCAGGTGGTTAGTTTTTCTTTTTTGACTTTTTCATGCAGCGTGATGACGCCGTGCAGCAAAGCCTCCGGGCGCGGCGGGCAGCCGGAGATATAAACATCAACCGGCACCAGCTCGTCCACACCCTGCATCACCGCGTAATTATTGAAGACACCGCCGCAAGCCGCACAATCGCCCAGCGCGATGACCCATTTCGGGTCCGGCATCTGGTCGTACAGGTTGCGCAGGACGGGCGCCATTTTACGGCTGACACGCCCGGCCACGATCATCAGGTCGGACTGGCGCGGTGAGGCACGCATCAATTCCATGCCGAAGCGGCTCATGTCATAGGTGGCGCCTTCGGCCGCCATCATCTCGATGGCGCAGCAGGCCAGGCCGAACAACATCGGCCACATCGCATTGGTACGCGACCAGTTCACCACCTGTTCCAGCGTGGTGGTCACCACACCCAGGTTGGCGGCTTTTTGCTCTATTCCCATTCCAGCGCTCCCTTCTTCCACGCGTACACATAACCTACCAGCAGGATAGCGATGAAGATCAGCATCTCTACCAGGCCAAAAACCCCCAGCTTTCTAAACATCACTGCCCAGGGTAAAAAGAAGACTACTTCAATATCAAAAAGGATGAAAAGCACCGCCACCAGGTAATAACGAACCGACATGCGGCGGGTGCCCGGTCCGTAGGGAGTCATACCAGACTCATACGGCAGGCCTTTTTTGGTAGTCGGTCGGTGCGGCCCGAAGGAGTGACCGAGGATGACTACCAGCACAGCCAGCGCGGCAGCCAGAGCGATGAGGATCACGAGCGGTAAATATTCAAGCATTAAGACACCTTCCGGGTTAACAGATGGATTTTGGGTATTATATCAGCAAAGGGATTAACCCGACCAATACAATGAGATTTGCCAGATTTAGCTCAGCGTGCTGGTTTTCAAGCATTTTTAGGATGCCTTGAGGTATTCAGCCGCCCCGGTGCACCTTCTGTCTCAATTTTCGGACTATTATGCGTTTATAATTAATCAGGAAAATCACTCCGAGGAGGCCGCATGTCCAACCCACGTACCGTCCGCGCCCCGCGCGGCACCCAGCTCACCTGTAAATCCTGGCAGACCGAAGCCGTCTACCGCATGATCCAGAACAACCTGGACCCGGAAGTGGCGGAAAAACCGCTGGAACTGGTGGTTTACGGTGGACGCGGCAAAGCCGCCCGCAGTTGGGAAGCCTTTGATGCCATCCTCGAAACACTGAAAACCCTCACAGACGAAGAAACCCTGCTGGTCCAATCCGGCAAACCGGTGGCGGTGTTTCCATCCCACCGCGACGCGCCGCGGGTATTGATTGCCAACAGCAACCTGGTGCCGCACTGGGCCACCCAGCAGCATTTTGATGAGCTTTCGGCTCGCGGGTTGATGATGTACGGGCAAATGACCGCCGGCTCCTGGATCTACATTGGCACCCAGGGTATTTTGCAGGGAACGTATGAGACTTTCTTTGCCCTGGCGAAAAAGCGCGGCTGGCCTTCGCTGAAAGGGAAGTTGGTTGTGACGGCCGGCCTGGGCGGGATGGGCGGTGCGCAACCGCTGGCGGTCACCATGAATGACGGTGTCGTCATCGCGGTGGAAGTGGACCCGGAGCGGGCTAAACGGCGGTTGGACATTGGCTATGTGGACCGCATGGTGGACACCTTAGAGGAAGCCATGACCCTGGCCGAGGAAGCGCGTGACGCGGGTAAACCCCTATCTATTGCCCTCATCGGCAATGCTGCCGAGCTGCTGCCGGAGATGGCAGCGCGCGGTGTGACACCCGATGTGGTGACCGACCAGACCAGCGCGCACGATGTGCTGATGTATGTGCCGGCCGGGCTTTCCGTCAGCCAGGCGGAAGAACTGCGCAAATCCGACCCGCGCGAATACGAAAAACGTTCCCTGGACAGCATGTCTGCCCACGTGCGGGCGATGCTGGCCTTCAAACGCAATGGCTCCGAAGTTTTTGATTACGGTAACAACATCCGGCAGCGCGCGTTCGATAACGGCGTTGCGGATGCCTTCGAATTCCCTGGTTTTGTGCCGGCCTACATCCGCCCGCTGTTCTGCGAAGGCAACGGTCCCTTCCGCTGGGTAGCCCTCTCCGGCGACCCGGAAGACATCTACCGCACCGATGAAGCCATCCTGGAATTATTCCCGCAAGACGACCATCTGCGCCGCTGGTTGCAGATGGCCCGTCAGAAAGTGCCATTCCAGGGTTTGCCGGCCCGCATTTGCTGGCTGTGTTACGGCGACCGCGCCAAGGCCGGCCTCAAGTTCAATGAGCTGGTGGCCAGCGGTGTGGTCAAAGCCCCGATCGTGATCGGGCGCGACCATCTGGATTCGGGTTCCGTGGCCTCGCCCAACCGCGAGACCGAGGGCATGCGTGACGGCAGCGACGCGGTCAGTGACTGGCCGATCCTGAACGCCATGATCAACGCCGTCAACGGCGCCACCTGGGTCAGCTTCCATCACGGCGGCGGGGTGGGCATTGGTTACAGCCAACACGCCGGCCAGGTGATCGTCGCGGACGGCACGCCGGAAGCTGCCCGCCGCATTCAGCGGGTGCTGACCTCCGACCCCGGCATGGGCGTCGTGCGGCACGTGGATGCCGGCTACCCCGAAGCGATCAAAGCCGCGCGCGAACGCGGTGTGCGCGTCCCTATGTTGAAGGACTAGATTGCGCCGCCTGATCTTCACGGTTGTGCTGCTGTTCAGCCTGGCGGCCGGGCTGCTGTTCGGCTGGCTGGCGCTGCCGGCATTAAGGCCGGCCAGCGCGCTCGCCAACCTGCGTGAAGATTACCGGGCGGATTATGTGTTGATGGTCGCGGAAGTTTTCAGCGCGGATGGGGATATTCAGGCCGCCGCGGAGCGGCTGAGCGAAGTAGATGCCGGGTCACCGACCACTGCCGCCTTACTGGCCGCGGCATACTCCCGCCAGGCCGGTTACCCCGAGACAGACCAGGCGATTTTGATGGACCTGGCGCGCGCCATGCAAGCTTATCAGCCTGTTACCCTGGATGCCGCGCCGTGAAGAATAACGGTGGAAACCTTTACATTTTGACAGCGGCCGTACTGGGACTGACGGTCGGTTTATTCGCTTCGCTGGTGCTCTGGCCAGCCCGGTCGGCAGAGATCTCGCCGCGGGAGTTATCCCTGGACGGGCAGAATTCATACCGCGTGTTGATCGCACGGGCCTACGCCGCCAACGGCGACAACGGCCGGGCTGCCTCCCGCCTGTCACTACTGGATGCCGGCGGAAGCCCAGCCGCGCTCTCCGCGCAGGCCCAGCAGGCGCTGGCGGCCGGCCGGCCGCAGGAGGAAGCCGAGGCGTTGGCACGCCTGGCTGCCGGCCTGGTCGGTGATGAGACTGGCGCCAGCCCGACATTCTCGCCCTCCTTCACGGTTCAGCCCGCGGGCAGCGCGACTCCGGAACCAACGCTATCTCCAACCGCGCTGCCACCCACCGAGACTGCCGTGCCAACCACAGCGCCGTCAGCAACTGCCACCTCCACTGCCACCGCAACTGCCGTCAGCACAGCCACCGCGATCCCGCCATCACACACGCCTGTGCCAGCCACCCCGGTAAAATCCGCCACCCCGCCCCCGGCCAGCGGCTCACACTTCACCCTGGTGGAACGCTCCACCGAATGCGACCGCGCGCTGGAACGGCTGCTGCGCGTGGAAATTCAGGACAGCCGCGGCAATCCCTTCCCGGGGCAGGGCATCGAGATCTCCTGGCAGGACGGCATGCAGGTGTTCTATACGGGCCTGAAACCGCGCGCCGGTTCAGGTTACGCGGATTTCCTATTGCAGCCGGGCGGCATCTATAATATCCGCCTGGTTGCCGGCAGCGAGACGGTCGCCGGGCTGGCTGCCCCGCAATGCCGCGCCGCGGACGGCTCTCTCTATGAAGGCAGCGTCAAGGTCGTCTTTAGAGAAAAATGAACCGGCTGGTTAGCCGGTTCGTTATTTACGATTAACATCACGCTGTGTTAGTTGCGATTCCAGGGGCCGTCGGCCGCGGCGGGGAGTTCCAACCCGACATCGGCAATGCTGAAGTAGAGCGTGTCGCCATCCACAGAGACGCGCGCCTGCTTGGAGGGCGAGTCAAAACCGCCGTAGCGGCCGTTCACCCGCACCCATTCCAACCGCATCTGCATCACCCCGTTCACCCAGTCAACACTGCTAATGGAATAATAGGACTCGCGTACCATTCCTTCGCCGGTAGCATCAAATTCAACCAGATAGAACGCCTTTTCAGTGATCGTCAGCAGGTCGCGCTGGCTGTCCGGCAGATCCTTTACCCACAAGCCGTAGATGGCCGGTGACGCCTGCGGCGCGGTGACGGAGGGGCAGGCGCCGCTGTCACTGGTGAGAGGCAGCGGCTCCAGCGCAGCAGTCGGCGCTGCCGGTGTAGCGGTGACAACAGGTGCGCAGCTGGCGAGCAGCGTCGTTATGATGAGGAGTAATACGATACGTTTCTTCATGCGTCTATTATATAACCTGCGGCCAATTTATCCTGCCAGAAAATATGTGGAGTTTGTGAATCTATGGTTTCGACCCATCCCCTCGATCCCCTTCCCATTGGGAAGGGGAAGTTTTTCTTTTTGGTGAAGTTGAGCCGATTCTCAGCTCAACATCACCATTTAAACATTTTTCCCCGCCATGAAAGGCGAGGATTAAGGGGTGGGGCGGTGCAGGGGTGCTGAGGTGTGGCGCCACCTCGCGCTGACATACCGCTTCGCATCTTTGGTGCCGTGCTTATCTTCATTCGATTTATCCATTCGACTACTTGGGTTCCTGAACAGTGAGTAACCAGGATGCTAAAGCCTCAGAATAGTTTGAATTTCGACCCATCCCCTCGATCCCCTTCCCAATGGGAAGGGGATATTATTCTTTTTGGTTATGATGAGTCGATTCTCGGCTCATCATAACCGTTAAAAATTTTCTCTGTCCTGGAAGGCAGCGCTGGCGGGGTGGTGCGCCGTTTGGTTGTTACATCGTGTGCCGCAGAACGCAGCAAGTGGCGAATATCTTGCCCATCCCCTCGTTCCCCTTCCCAGCGGGAAGGGGAAGTTGTTCTTTTTGGTGATGTTGAGCCGAGAATCGACTCATCATCACCAATAAACGTTTTTCCCCGCCCTCGAGGGCGGGGATGATAGGAGTGGGTGACGATAATCCTATATACAAAGTGCGCGGACCCCGGGGAAAAACACCCGGGGAAGGTGGGCTCGATCAAGAATGGGGATGATCATCTCGTAGGGGCGAGGCGAAGCCTCGCCCTTAAAATTAAAGTGGGCGCGGAGGGGCTCGAACCCCCGAACCTCACGGATGTGAACCGTGCGCTCTGACCAGCTGAGCTACGCGCCCTGGGTAGTTCGGATTATAGCATAAAAAAGTCCGTCCGCAGCTGATCCAGCGCCGCCGCCGCGAAATACGCCCTGAAGCGGGCCGTCTCCTTCAACAGCCGGATCAAGTTCACCTCCAGCTGCGCCTTCCGGTCCAGGTCCACCGCGGCGGTTACCGGCTGGCCGAGCATCAATGATCCATCACCGGTTGGGGTACGCTGCAGCAGCCCGCTTGCTTCCAGGAATTGCAAGCCGGTATCCACCGTGCGGGTCAGGTGACCCAGCCGGGCGGCCAGGGCTTCCACGGACACGGGCGGCTTGCCGGCAGACAGATGCGGCTTGACTGCCGTCATCAACTGCTTGATAAATGCCTGTACCCCGTCATCCGCCGGGGATGCCGGCAGTAAGACCACCCGGCGCGGTTTCACCGCCCGCAATACCGCGGCGATCTCCGCCGGACCGGGTGGGACAAAGGCGATAAAAAGAGTCCCTGCCGGCAGCAGGCTGGCCCGATCTACCATGCCGGTGGCCGCGGGCGGCTCACACCAGATCTGCGCGTCCGCTTCGCCGGCCGCCACCACCCGCGCGGATAGCAGGTCGCGGTCGCGCCAATCTTCCACCTTGAGTGTCGGACGGCTTTTGCCGCTTTCCGCCCGCGCGGCTGGTCGGGAGTCTACCCATTCCAGCTGCAGCTTCATCTCTCCGCGGAAGGTGGAGCGGCGCGGCGTATAAGCCAGGTCAAACAGCGCGTCTGGCGCCCGCTGGCCGGTGGAATGCCAGCGGACAACTTCGTGCGTCAAGCCGTCCCGGTCCTCCACCACATACAGGGTATGCTCGCCTTCCCTTCCCAGCGGCTTCTCAGACCGCGTCCGCAAGTCCCGGTTGAAGAACACCGGCGCCGGGTTGCCCACCCCGAACGGGGAGAGTGCTTCCAGGTTGTGTATATTTTGCAGGGTAATATCAGCCAGCGGAACTTCCGCGTCCAGCAAGAGCGGATTGGTCGGCAAGCCGCCCGGCAGCTCCCGCAGGGTGTAGGCCAGCGCCTGCCGGAAATCTGGGATCAGGTCAGTGGGCAGACTCAGGCCGGCCGCCATCGGATGTCCGCCAAAGCGGTGCAGTATTTCCGCGTGCGCGGCGATGGCCTGCGTGATGTGAATCCCTTTGACGGAACGGGCCGAGCCGGCTGCTTCGCCCGCCTGCTCCCGGAACAGGATGGCTGGACGGTTGTAACGCTCCACCAGCCGCGCCGCCACGATCCCCAGTACACCGGCTTCCCAGGCGGGATTGGATAACACCAGCGCCGGCAGGTCCAGTAAACCGGGAGTACGCTGGATCATCTCCTCGGCGGAAAGCAGGATCTGCCGGACAGCCTGCACGCGGCGCGTATTCAACCCCTCCAGCCGCTCGGCAAAGAACGCGGCCTGCGCCGCCGAACTGGCAGTAAAGAAATCCACAATGCCGTTGGCATCCGCCAGGCGCCCGAGGGCATTTAAGCGCGGAGCTAACGCAAAGCTGATCGTCTCTTCATTTATCGTTGCCTGATTTACCCCCGCCCGCAGAAACAACTGGGTTAAGCCCAGGCGCGTCGTCGAGCGTATCGCTTCCAGCCCGATTTGCAGCAGGTAGCGGGCTTCCCCGCGCAGTTCTGCCGCGTCTGCCACCAGACCCAGCGCCACCAGGTCCAGCAGATCTTCCACCTCTTGCCGGGAGAGCAGTGCCTGTGCCAGTATATATGCCACCCCGCAGCCGGGCAGGGTTGCCAGCGGATTGTCGGCCGCCAGCATGCGCGGGTTGACCACCGCCTCCGCCTCCGGTAAAACAGCCGGCAGTTCATGGTGGTCCGTCACCACCACCTTTACCCCCTGCGCGCGTGCCCAGGCGATCTCCTCCCCGGCTGATATGCCCGTATCACAGGTCAGCAGCACCTTCACGCCAGCAGCGACCAATTCCCGCAGCGGTTCCAGGTGGACCCCATGTGAGTGTTTGGCGCGGACGGGAATGAAGTAACTGACGCGGGCACCCAACCGCCGCAGCGCGGAAACAAGGATGGTGGTGGAGGTTTGCCCATCCACATCAAAGTCACCCCAGACGCAGATCGGCTGCGCGGTACTGGCGGCTTGTTTCAGGCATGCCACCGCTTCCGCCATGCCGGGCAGATCGAAGGGCGAGGTAGGAGTGTATTTATCCGTAAAGAGGAACTTTTCGGCCGCGGCAATCTCCCCCAGGTTCCGGCGGCACAACATTTCAGCCGCCAGCCGGCTGCCAGCCAACTGAACCAGCGCTTCGCTTGGTGTTACCGGCTGCGGCTCCTGCCAGGGACGAATTACGGGTAAAGGCATCAGGGTTCCTGCGGGTTTATCTCATCCCAGGAGGGAAGTTCAACCGAGAGAGGAGACTCTTCCGCTGCGTCCGCGCTGCCGGGTTGATAGCCGCGCTCGCAATAGGAGCGGTATACGCAAAAACGACAGGCGCGCGTATCATCGGTCTTTCTAAAGCCGTCCTCCGGCAGGCTGTTGATGTAATCCAACAGCGACAGCAGGTCGGCCTGATCATTTTGGTATTGTTCCGCGGAGTAATCCAGGCTGATCAAGGTGCCGGGCTGACCGGCATACCAGTAGGTCATACTCACCTGTTCCGCGGTAAACGCTGCCGGCTTCAGACCCAGCGCGGCGCCGCCGGCTGTCACCGCCAACCAGCGGTACAACAGGGTTTGCGGATGGTTCTCCAGCGCCTCCCGGGCTGGCGGCCGCGAACCGGTTTTCCAGTCATAAATCTGGCAGGCTGCACCCGGCAGCACCGCCAGCAGGTCAAACTTGCCAGTCAGGCGATAATTACCCAGGCGGGCGGATAATTGCATTTCCGGGTTCAGGCGCCACCCTGAGCTCGCGTTCGTCCGGAATGGCAGCCGCTGTTCCATCTTTAGGAAATCTGACCACCAGTCTTCCAAGTCAGTATCCGATGAACTGCCGGTCAGCGATTCTGCCGGCAAGCCGGAATAATACTGCATGGCACGCAGGTGGAAGTTCACGCCTTGCTCCTGGCGCAGGTCAGCCGCGGCCTGATTGCGCATTTCAGCCGCGGGCCATGCCACGCGTTTGAGATCACGCAGATAGAAGCGCCACTGGCAGGTATTGAAATCTGTCAGGCTGTGCTGGCTGAAGGTAAAATCATCCGGTATCATCTTTAACTTCCGCCGGGAATCATACCACGCTGTATCAGATAGTCTTTCAGTTCGGTCAGCGCGATGGCCGCGCTGGCTTTCCCCCATTTGCCAGAATTCCAGGACATCAGCAGTTCCTCTTTCGCCCGGGTGATGCCCACATACAGCACCCGCAGCCGTTCGCGGATGTAATCCTGCCGGTCCGCCATCCCGGCGGCACCCTCGAAATACTCATCCGCGCGGCCGTCCAGCACCAGCTGCAGTTGATGCAGCACTTCCGCCTGCAAATTTAACTGGTTACGCAGGTAGTATTTTTCGCCGATGTATTCATCACTATCCGCGCCGGATGGATAGTCATAATTATTCATCGAACTGAGATATACCCGGTCCCACTCCAGCCCCTTGGCCTTGTGGATGGTCGCCAGCACCACTTTGCCTTTATGCTGCGCCGGGTCAAAGCCGGTATCATCCTCACTAAAGCCGGAAAACTTGCGTCCGCCTTTGGTAAAACTCTCAGCCTCGATCGCGAATTCCGATAACCGCCATTCCGGGTAAAGCTGCGCGGCAGTCCGCAGGATGCCAGCCAGCTTGAAACCCACCGCCAGGTCAGCCGGATCGGTGAAGAGTTTGGTTGATAGTGTGATAGTCAACTCGTCCACAGCCAGGTCGACCAGCTTCAACAGCGTGGTCGCTTCCGCGCGGAAATTCACCAGCAGCAGCTCCATCTCCGGCTGAGAAGCCAGCGCCTGCTGCGCCAGCCAGTCTACCCCCTGCGGGTAGAGATATTCCTCCACCCTGGCAAGCTTGCGCAGCAGTGTCACCGCCGCGCGCGCCGCGGATTGACTGCTGTCATCTTCCACGTTGCGCCAGGCCAGGAAGGCAGCCGCCATTTTGGTAAAATTGCGTGGATCTGCCAGAAAGTTCAGCCAGGCCGAGACGCGTCGGGCGGCCTGACGGGAAGAACTGGTGGAACGCAGCAACTCCACCACCGGGAGTTTCCTCGCCTTCAACTTCTCTGCCAGCTTTTCCAGGTGCGCGTTCAATGAACTTAACACCGCCACAGTTTTCTGCTGATTTTGCGGCAGCCAGGCAGCGATGGAATCGATGATCTTATCCAGTTCCTCATCCGGGGAGAGTTTTCTATCCAACAGGCGGATGATCGTCTTTTTATCATCCGGGTTCGGGTTGGCGTCTCCCGCCGGCACGGGATGAATCAGCGGGGGTTCCAGCGCCTCACGGGCGTTGACATTGGGGTGCATTTCCCGCGTCCAGGTGACCAGGTGGTTCGCCAGATCAATGATGGATGCTGTCGAGCGGCCGCTTTCCGGCAGGTCCCGCGCGGTGACGCCCTCCATGCGGATAAAGTTGCGCAGATAGGCCGGGTTGGCGGTGGTAAATGTGGCATAGATAGCCTGATTGGGATCGCCGACACGCACCCAGTTCCCTGGTTCGCCGGCCAGCAGGCGCAGGATCTCCTGCTGCAGCAGGCTGCTATCTTGCGCCTCATCTTCCAGGATGAACGGCCAGCGCTGGCGCAGCCGGTCCAGCAGGGACTGGTCACTCAAGAGCGCTGTCAGCGCGTAGCGGATGAGGTCATCAAAGTCCAGCGCATTGCGGTAATGGAGCGCGCGCTCGTAATCCGCGTAGATGCCGGCGCACACCATCAACGCGGTCATGCCGGCGGCGCGGGCGCGTTCCCCAATTTCTGCCACCTCAACATCGGTCAACCTTCTGTCCTTCACCGTGCGGATGAAAGCGGTCGCCATGTCCTTCGCCAGGTTGGGCAGGTCCTGCTGCCTGGCTTTGTTCAAAGCGCCAGCGGTGAGGGTGGGCGAGAGGTAATTTTCCATCTCTACGGCATGCGTTTGCAGCCAGCCAACAGCGGATTGGCGGATGATCTGGCTGGTTTCCTGCTCATCCAGGATCGTAAATTCGTTGGAGAGTCCGCACAGGGCCGGCCGCTCCCGCACGATGTCATTCGCCAGGCCGTGCAGGGTGCGCACGCGGTACTGAAAGCCCGGCAGCGTCCCCGCGTTTTTCAGGAACAGTTCCACCCGCCGCGAGAAGTTGGTCACGGCAGAGTTCACCAGTGTCACCACCAGCACTTCCTGATCTTCCCGCAAGACGCCGGATGTGATAATGCCGGCAGCCAGCGCGGAAAGGGTGTGCGTCTTGCCGCTGCCCGGCACGGCGGATATACCCATATAGCCGCCGGTGTAGGAGAGTATCTCCTTTTGAGAGGCACGCGGCTCAAACATCACTGCCCCCCGTCTGGCTGGCAGCCCGCCGCACCCGCGTGTAGGCAAAGGCTGAGTTGCGGATGAGCGCGCCGACCTGGTCGTAACCCTGTTCTCCCATTTCGCAATGCATCAGCAGAATTTGCCGGGTGCAACGGCGCGCCAACCCCTGTACCAGCCGGGCCAGCGCCTGGCGGTTTTCCTGGGCTTCGCGCGCGTCGTCCCAGACTTCGCCTTCCTGCCACTGCCGATTAAGCACAAAGGGATGCGTCAGCGGCTGCTCCAGGCGCTCGAACCAGGCATCACTGCCGGTATCCAACCAGACCTGCACCGCGGCCGGGCGATTCTGCAATAAGAAAGAGTAGGCCGGCGCCATGGTGACCGCGTCTTCCAGGGGAGGCTCCCAACTGCGCAGATACTGGGCTGAGATCAGTCCCTGGTCGACTGCCCGGATGAACTCAAGCGGTATTTCATCCGCTTTCAAGACACCCTGCACAGCCTGCCGGAATTTCCGGGCAGATTCAATCAGGTTGGCGGTCACTTTGCCGGCTTCCTGATCGCCGTAGAAACCAAAGCCGGGCCGGGTCAGTAACTCACCAAAGATGCGGCTGAAGAAATACTCCAGCTGCAGGGGCGGCTCTGCCGCGTAACCGGCCAACCATTCGCGTAATTCGGTATAGACCTCGCCGAAGGAGAAGGTGATCCTTTCCTTGGCTGAAATGTGAATACCTGCAAAATCGGCGGGGAGATCAGGGCTGTCCCGGCGCGGCAGCACAATTTCGGTCAGGATGCCGGCGCGGATGGGATCAAAATCTTTGATCGCGGTGGTCAGCATGGCGCAGAAATCAGCTTTCTGCGGCGGCATTCCCCAGGCCGGGTGGGCCACCCTGGCTAATATCAACAGGCAGCGGATGGCGCTCTCCTGCTGCATGGTGCGCGACGGCCGCAGGACCCGGGTTTGGATATTTCTCTCCCGCAGCAGGTTGCTCACCGAAAACCGCAGTCGGTCCGTCAGATACGGCGCCAGAATGGCGATCTCTCCGGCCGGGATCCCCTGATCGATCAGGCGGGCGACCTCAGCCGCGGCGGCTTCCAGCATCTGCGGGTAAAAGCGGGTGGAGATTGGCCGGATGTTCTCCAGCACTTCGCTCTCTGTCAGGGGGGCGGCAGGCTCACCGGTGTCTTCCACATCTACCGGCATCCCCAGGGCGGCGGAAAATGCCCCGGTAAAAACCCGCAGCCCGGCCGGTTGTGATGGCAGCGCGGTGAAGTTGATCACCTCGCAATTGTCTTGCAGCCGCAGCGCGTCGGTCGGATCAGCCCCCAGAAAACGCCGATATCCGGCATTTTCATCAAAGAGCAGCAGGGCGCCGTCCATGCCCGGCAGCCAGTCCTGCAGCGTATCGTGAGCTGCCGGGGTATCTTCCTCCAGGTTGTCAGCGATGATATAACGGTACCGCGCGTGGATATATTGCTTGAAAAGCAGCGCGGGGCGGAGGAATTGGTTGAACACCTCGATCTGCAGAGAAAAATCCAGCAGGTTGCGGCTCAGGCATTCCTGCCGGTAAGCCGAGATCACCTCTTGCGCCTGTTCGTAGACCCTCACCTGGGAGGACGGGCCAGTCCAGGCAGAGACAAGCCGGGAGCCGATCTCAGTCTGCGGGAAGCCAACGAAAGCGGATTTGTTCAGGTTATCCAACAACTGGCTGTACAGCCGGTTGGGTGCCAGTTTGACGGCTGCGAAATAGCCCTTCCGCAGCATGGGTTCAGCGATGCGGGACATGTAATACTGGGCGGTTTCCATCGTCAAAAAGACGGGCGGCGAGTTGGGGTTGGCAAACCCGGCAGCCTTTGCCACCAGCGGCCAGAACAAAGTCAGCGAGCGCTGCGCCAGGCCGTTCAAGGTCAGAATGTCCGGCCGGCCGCCGGCGGGGAAGTCCGGCTGATCCAACACCTGCTGGTATGGCCCGGCTAACGTCCGCTGCGGCAAGAAGACCAGAACCTGTTGGGCGGGGATGCCCTGCCGCACCAGCGCTGACACCCGCTCAGCCGCGGCGGTGGTCTTTCCGCTGCCGGCCGGGCCTTGTACCCAGGCGCGCGCGTCCGCTGGCAAGTTGATAACCGCCTGTTGGTTCGCAGTAAGTGATCCCTGAAAAGGCATACGGGTATTATAGAAGAGAACCGCGGCGGATGGAAACCTCCGCGGTGATTAAGGGCTGAGATCCTTAAGAACTTTGTTTAGCGGGTAACCTGCTCCGCTGTCACCCCTTCAAAATCTCCACCTGCCAGTCCGGGCCGTAACCCAGGTGGTACCTCTCCATGAAGCTCCCCTGATTGACGGCCAGCGAAACCCGATTCAATTCGTTGTTATACAGCAGCGCTTCACCCGGCTGGACCTCGCCGAAGGTCTGGTGGAATGGTAAGCTTTCATCGAACACAACTTGCCCGGCATGTGAAGCGCGGACTCGCACGGTATCGCCATACTTAAAGCCCGCGGTCAGGAAGCCTGCCAGGTCGATATTCGTCCACAGGTTGCCAAAATTCGGGTCGCCTATCTCGAAGATCCCGCATGCCGCGCCGTTTGAAAAAGACGGTCGGCTGATGGGCAGGCGGACTATCTCCGCCACCGGGTATGCCGGGCCTACGCCAGCGTAGTCGATCACGCCGGTTGCCAGCCGGGCGGCGGTGTAACTGAACAGGTCCCGCCCGTGAAACACGCTCGTCCCCTCAGTATCCTTACCGCGCAGGCGATTCACCTTCTCATCGATCTCTCGTACTTCCAGAATCCCGGCCAGGCTCAGCACATGGGTCAAACTGCCGTTATCCGGCGTCACCACATAGTAGCCATCCGCCGTGCGGGCCACACAGGCGCGCCGGCGCGTCCCCACACCCGGGTCCACCACCGAGATAAAAATAGTCCCTTCAGGCCAGAAACGCGTGTACTGGCTCAAGCGGTAAGACGCACTCCAGATATCGTATTGCGGGATCTCATGCGTCGCGTCGATGATCTCTAACTCGCGGTCAACGGATTTGACCACGCCGTACATGGCCGCGACCGCGCCTTCCTTATATGTGAAATCGGTTTGAAAAACCAGGATGGGCTTCATTAGTTAATCCTATATAAACGGGTTGTAAAACCGGCTGTGATTAATAAAGGTCGTTACTGCCAGCGTGCTGAGGAAGATCACCGCGCTGATGGACAGCGCGATCCAATCCTCATGGTTCATCCTCTTGCGGATATACCAGGTGCGCTGCTTGTGCTTGCCGAACCCGCGCAGGTCCATGGCATTCGTGATCAGGTCGATGCGCTCCAGCGTGGTAAATATCAGCGGGATGATGATCAGCAGCGCACTTTTAAACCGCTGCCAGGGGTTGGCCTTCGCGCTCATTTCCATCCCGCGCGCCTGCTGCGCCTGGCTGATGTCCGTATACGCCCGCTGGATGTCCGGGAAATAACGCAGGGTGAGAGAAACAGCGAATGAGATCTTGTAGCTGACGCCGACGCCGCTCAACGAGGAGGCAAATTCACTCGGGTTGGTCGTCAGAATAAAGATCATCCCCAGCGGGATGACGCTGGCGTACTTCATCACCTGCGTCACCTGGTAAAACAGTTGCTCGCTGGTGAGCGTGTATTTCCCAAACAGGGTCGCCAGCAGATGGCGGGTTTTATAGATGCTCACGCCGTACTCCGGCGCGAAGAAATACGTCAGGATGGCGTTGATGATCAGAAAGCCGGTGACGTACCAGACCATCGTGCGGATCTGCGAGAAGCGGATGCGTGAGACCACCATCAACCAGATAGAGAGGCACAGAATGACCAGAATGACCCGCAGATCGTATGAGAACATCACCGCGAAGGTGAGGAAGAGGAAACACGCCAGCTTGGTCAACCCGGACAGGCGGTGGATGAAGGTATTGGCGAAGTTATATGAAAATAACCTGGCTTTCATATCCGCACCGCCGTGTTTTCATAATCGATAAAGCGCTGCACAAAACTCGTCGCGTCTGGCAGCCCGGCTTTCTGTGCCAGGTGGTAGAGCGAGGTCTCCTTCAGGTTGGCCTGCGTGATCACATCCAGATCGGTCAGAACATCGGCAGCGCGCGCGTCGGCCACCATCTTTCCATCGCTTAAAACGATTGCCCTGGGTGTATATTCCAGCATCAAATGCATATCATGCGTGACCAGTAAAATGGTAACTCCCATCCGGTTGATCTCACGCAAGAAGCGCATGATGTCCGTGTAGTGCCGAAAATCCTGGCCCGCGGTTGGTTCATCGAGTATGATCACCCGGGGATCCAGCACCAGGATGGACGCGATCGTCACGCGTTTTTTCTGGCCGTAACTCAAAGCGGAGATCGGCCAGGTGATGAATGGCAGCAATCCGCACACCTTCAAGGCTTTTTCCACCCGGGTCTTGATCTCTTCTTCGGCTAATCCGCGCAAGCGCAGCCCCAGGGCGACCTCATCGAAGATTAACGCTTTGGAGATCATCTGATTCGGGTTCTGCATCACATAACCGATCACTTCCGCGCGCTCTTTGATGGATTGCTTAGCCAGGCTGGTTCCCTCGAATGAGATCGTCCCCGTGTCTTCATGGATGAAGCCGCACAACAGCTTCGCCAGGGTGGATTTCCCCGCCCCGTTCCGGCCCACCACGGCCAGCATCTCTCCCCGCTGAACATTGATATTGATCCCAGCCACTACTTTCAAAAGGCCGTCATAGGAAAATGAAACATCATTCAATTCCAGCGCTGCCTCCTCCAGCATTTTGGGCGGAGAAGCTTTGCTATCCAGGTACCATTTCTTCACCCGCTCAGCCACTCTGGGGATGTCCAGTGTGTCCAGGTGACCGGGCCGCAGGTCTGGCGTCACCGGGATACCGGCATATTTCAAGGCCGTCACATACAGCGGCTCGCGGATGCCGTTCTGCCTCAGCAGATCCGACGAGACCATCTGGTGCGGGTCCAGGTCTGCCAGTATCCGTCCCTCATTGATCAGGAGGATGCGGTCGACCGGACGGTGCAGAACATCTTCCAACCGGTGTTCGATGATGATGACCGTTTTCCCGGTGTCGCGGTGAATATCATCAATGATCTCGATAGCGGTCTTCCCGGTCGCCGGGTCGAGGTTGGCCAGCGGTTCGTCAAACAGAAGAATGTCCACGTCATCGATCATGACCCCTGCCAGAGCGGTGCGCTGCTTTTGCCCGCCCGAAAGCTCAAACGGGGAGGAGGAGAGGAAACGATCCATATCCACCATTTTTGATACGCGCGCGACCCTTTCCAGCATTTCGGCGCGCGGCACGCGGTCATTTTCCATGGCAAAGGCGATATCTTCACCCACGGAAAGGCCCACGAACTGCCCGTCAGAATCCTGCAGGACGGTGCCAACCAGCTTGGAAAGCGAGAAGATATCCAGCGCCGCGGTTTCCTGGCCTTTGATCTTCAGGCTGCCGTGCATCTCGCCCTTGTAATAGAAGGGAATCAGCCCATTCAGGCAGTGGCCCAGGGTGCTTTTACCGCTGCCGCTGGGGCCGATGATCAGGACTTTTTCACCGGGGTGAATTTTCAGATTAATACCATGCAGGGTTGGCTCTGCCTGAGAAAAATACTGAAAGGAAAAGTCATTAAATTCGATGATTGGCGTATCAGTCATATCTATTCCAACGGCGTTGATACCCCCAAGTTTACACGAAAAAAGGGTCAGGCGGAGATTCCGCCCGACCCTTTTCATTCAGCAAATCAGATAGCTAGGCGCCCTTGCTCAGGCTGCCCTTCTTGGTGCGGGTAGCCGCGTAGGCAACCAGCAGCAGCGTGCCGATGACGCCGGCGCTGATGATGTTCATACCGCAGGCAACCGCTCCCTGCAGGAAGACCTTGTTGGCGGGTTCAGCATAGATGACGATATCCAGCACGGGGGCCACCACCAGCCAGGCCAGCAGGTTGCCGATGATCTGGAACAGGTTGAAGGTCAGGATGTCCTTAATGCCAAAAGTTCCTTCTTCCACCCGGGTGCGTTTGTAAGCCAGGCCGAACACGAAGCTGGCGACACCGCTGGCGATCACCCAGCTCCACCAGGGGGAGCCGTACTGCAGGAAATCGCTGAGGGCGTGACCGATGAAGGCCACCAGGAAGGCGGCGATCGGGCCAAACAGGGCGCCGAAGAACGCGCTCAGGCCGTAAGCGGTCTGGAATTGGGTCTCAGGTACCCAGGATGGAACTTTGACATACATGAAGAGCAGCATGAAGATAGCGGCACCCAGGCCGGCTGCGACGATAGTACGGGTCGTTACTTTGAATTGGTCTTTCATTTCTTTCTCCTTACTATGAATGGTTGAGTACATTAAAACTATATATGCGATGATTCTATTTGTCAATTAATTAAACCCCGATATACGGAAACGTTACGCCGAAAACGAACGCCACAATACTATCTCCCACCGTTGCAAACATCCGGCGATTCGCTACAATAAATTTATCGTACGGTCGCTCAAAATCGGAGGATCTGATGGAATCAACGACACACACCATTCAAAAGAATAACCTGGCAACCGCCAGTCTGGTCCTGGGTATCGTCGGCGTCCTGTTCATCCCCTTCATCGGCATCCTCGGGGCGGGTTCTGCCGTCGCGGCCGTTATCTGCGGCATCATCAGCCTGAACCAGCAAAAGCGCACCGGTCAAACCGGGCGGGGCATGGCCATCGCCGGCATCGTGCTCGGCTTTCTGGCATTCGTCTGGGCATTCGTGTTGTTTACTGTCCTTGGTCCGTTGGTGCAGCAGACTTTTCTAACTATTCAGGACGCGCTCCCGTAATATATATTTGCACCAATAAAAGGTCCTCCGATCAAGTATCGGAGGACCTCTTGCTTAACTCACACACCAATTTTACCCGCCGATGCTAACCAATCAGCCAGCGGGGGCGCAAAGATTAATATCGCAGCAGTGCGGCGATCTTGCCGGCCAACTCCAGCTGCGCATTACCGTGGACGATCGCTACATCCCCGCCCGCTTGCAGCACTTCCGCGATAGCCAGGTCGACAACATCCAGCTCCTTGCGCGTGTCGGCGCCGCAGGCCGGGCATTTCTGCTCCACCTGCGCGGTCAATCTTCCGCAGGCCGGGCACTTTGCGCCGGCAGCATAAAAGCCGTCCGCCGCCAGCATCAGCCGCACGCGGTGTTCTGCCACCGCGCTGAGCACAGCCTCCAACCCCACCGCGCCGCCTACGCCTTTCGCGGCAGCTGCGACGGCTTGAATCACCAGGCTGGCCTCTTGCGCCTCCTCAGCTTCCTTTCCCAGCCGAATGGCTTTGGTCAGCACATCCGCGTGGCTGGCGGTGATGGGGCTGTGAAAAGTGCCAGCCACCACGCTTTGCCAGGCTTTTGGCAGAAGCTGGCGAAAGGCGGCCACATTCTCATCTGTGCCGCCCAGCAATACCCGCCGGGGGTGTGTTTTCTCAAAGAAGCCGGCCGCGAAGGCCGCCGCATCCCTGAAATTCCGATTCAATTGCTCATCGACCGAGCTGGTTTTGCCGGCAGCGCCGCCGCGCGTACCCGCCAGCGAGGATGCCTCACCGTGCTTGATGTGACGCACCTCCTCCCCCATTGTCCCTTCCTGCTCTTCCAGCAACCCCATGTGGAAGGAGAAAAGGCGGGCACCTTGCCGGTCGACCAGCGCCACCGCGTAACCGCCGTAGGCGTCCCACAGGTCGGCCAGAGGTTTGATAAACGGCCGGCTGCTCAAACGCACCAGGCTCTTCACCGGTACCGCCAGCGGAAAAGCCTTAAAATAGCCAGCCGGCGCGCTGCTGTACACCACTACGCTCCGGCCGGACCAGTCATATTCGTGGTCAAAGTAATTTTCAATCCGCTCAGCGTCCCCCGGCGCGTCTACCCGGCGCAGCAGATTGCGCAGTTCCAACCGGTAGGCATCCGCGTTGCCATTTTCCGGGGCGGTATTCAGGAACAGGCTGAGCACCGGTTCCGTGAAGCCTTGCGTGTAGATCTCTTTTAGATCAGATTCGTGCAGCATAGGAACCTCCTGGGTCCAAATACTTCGTTATGGACGTGAACCTAATGTGAGCGCGATCTCTTTCTCTTCCTGCCCGCGCAGTACCGTCAGCGTGACTGTGTCTCCGGGCGATGTGTGGTTGATCAGGTATTTCAACAGGTCTCCAAAGGTCAGCACCGGCTGACCCTGGATGGCGATGATCAGATCACCTCCTTTATACAATCCCTGAATGCTGGTGGGAATAGTCCCCGCGCGCAAGCCAGCCTTATCCGCCGGTCCGCCCGCGGCAATCTCTACCAGGTAAGCCCCCACCGAGCGGTCCAGTCCCAGAGCGGTCTGGTCCGCCAGCGAGATCTCCGGCAAGCTGGAGACCCCGAGATACGGGTAATCATATGCGTTCCCCGCGATGAGGACCGGCACCACCCGTTTAACAATGTTGATGGAAATAGCAAAACCAATGCCGATGTTGCCGCTATCCGCGCCGTTGGCGGTGCTGGAGGTGCGGATGGCGCGGTTGATGCCCACCACTTCACCCCGCAGGTTCAGCAGCGGACCGCCGGAATTGCCGGGGTTGATAGCCGCGTCGGTTTGGATGAGATCGCCCGCGGTATACAGCTGGCCGTCCGGCGCGGCGTGCGCCGAATCCAGCGTGCGTCCCAGCGCAGAGACGATCCCCAGGGTCATGGTGCTGTTCAAGCCAAAGGGATTGCCGATCGCCACCACGGATTGCCCGACGTGGACAGAGTCGGAGTCGCCCAGCGTCACGGGGTGCAGTTGATCCGCCGGCGCGTCCGCCCGGATCACCGCGATATCGGAATCGGTATCCACACCGACCACCTTGCCGGTGGTTTTGAAGCCGGAGGGAAAGTCGACTTCCAGGCTGGTCGCGCCGTCCACCACATGGTAATTAGTGATGATGTGCCCTTCCGTGTCATACACAAAGCCGGAACCGAGGCCGCTGCCGGAATCGGTCGTCACCTGGATCGCCACCACCCCGGGACTGACACGGTCGTACAACGCTACCAGCGGCTCAGAACTGTCGGTGAGCAGCGGCAAGCCCGCGGCAGCGGACGGCGCGGCAGGCGCGGACGCGGCTGGCTGCCCAACCTGAGGGGTGGGGCTCCTCGCGATACTGGAGGTCAAAACCTGGGAATTGCAGGCGATGCTGGCGGCTGCCAGCAGGAGAACTGGTATCAACAACCGATATTTCTTCATCACTACCTCTATTATCGCGCTATTTTCGCTGCGCGAGTTTCTTGAACAAATCGCGTTCTGTCTCCGTCAATGTTTTCGGTATCTGCACTTTCACGCGGACGTACAGGTCCCCTGACCGCGTTTTCTCTCTGAGGAGCGGCATGCCGCGGCCGGCCAGCCGGAAAGCCTGACCGGGTTGCGTGCCGGCGGGGATGGTCAGCGTGACATTGCCGGCCGGGGTGGGGACGACAGCCTGCCCGCCCAGGATTGCCGTGTACAGGTCGACGCTCACGTCGGTGTACAGGTCATTTTCTTTTCGCTCAAAACGCGCGTCGGGGGAGACTTCGATCACCAGGTGAATATCAGCCTGCATCTCCGCGGCTGCCGCGCCGGCGGGGACGCGTACGCGTGTGCCGGTCCTGGCACCGGGTGGGATCTTGACCTCCAGCCGCCGTGTGCCGATTTGCAGCATGCGGGTGGTGCCGTTGAAGGCCTCTTGCAGGGAAATGGTGACCGGCTGCTGCATGGTTTGCGCCTGGCGCCGCGGGTTCGGCCGTCCGGTTTGGGCATAGCCGCCGGCGTCACCAAAGATAGCCCGGAAGAAGTCCGAAAAGCCGCCGAACATGCCGCCCAGGTCATCCATATTGACCTGGCCAGCCCCCGGCCGGCCGCTGCTGGTAGTCCACTGGCCCCAGTTGAAGCCGCCCGGCGCGCCGCCGGTTTGCTGATAATTAAAGTAGGAATCTCCCAGCTGGTCATAGCGGGCGCGCTTCTCTTTATCGCCCAACACCTGGTAGGCTTCGTTGATATCCTTGAACTTGTCTTCCGCGGCGCGATCTCCCGGGTTTTTATCCGGGTGGTATTTCAGCGCCAGGCGGCGGTAAGCTTTTTTGATATCGGCGTCACTGGCGGTTTTTTCAACCCCCAGTGTTTTATAGTAATCCTTATATTCCATAAATCAATTATGAACCCGCGCCCTGTATTGTCAAGGGCACGGGCAAAGGTCTAATGGATTTCTTATACTGCGGACTGCTGACGGGTAAACCGGCTAATTCGCAGCCGCTCCCCCCGCCAGCTCACCGTAGATGTATCGCGCCAGGGCATAGCCCAATGTCACCGGCTGGCCGGCAACCTTCAAAGTCACCGTCTCGTTGACAGGCTGGTTTTCCACCACGCTGGCATCCACCCCCGGCGCGATGCCGCGTTCCTCTAAAAAGGCCAGCACGCCGCGGGTGTCTTCCATCAGCTCATGCACGCGGCGGATGATCACGCGCGCGCCGGCCGCCAAATCGGTCAGTGCCACCCAGTTCTTTACGGCTTCTTCATGCCCGGGCATCGGGTTACCGTGCGGGCAGGTCTGCTTCCCGTCCAGTTCCTGCAGCAGGCTGGTTTCCACTTCCTGTGAGATGGCGTGTTCCATGGAATGCGCTTCACCGTGCAGTTTGGACCAGGAAAGCATGCGCGCCAGCATCCACTCCGCCAGCATGTGACGGCGCATCACGGTGCGGGCTTGCTCCAACCCGCTGGCCGTCAGATGCGGACCACCCGTGCCGCTTTCCAGCAGCCCGTCCCGCGTCATGCGTTTCAGCGTGTTGGTGACGGTCGGCGCGGAGACGCCCAGCAGCTCCGCCAGGCGCACCCCCTGCACCGGCTCACCGTCCCGCTCCAGCACATAGATGATTCCCAGGTAATCTTCGATCGTTGAACTGATTTTATTTTCCATTTTCCATCTTGACCATTCCAATGAATTAGCATATACTAATTTCATCGTTAGTAATATCTAATATTATACCAGCCTGATACGGCTTTGATAAGGACCTGATGGACACTACACTTCAAACTTCACTGGTGGATCTGCGGACGGGGGAACAGGCAACCATCACCGCGCTGGGTCGCGGACTGGGTATTCACGGCCGGCTGACCGCGCTGGGCTTCACGCCCGGCGCGCGGCTGACCGTCATGCAAAATTACGGCCGCGGACCGCTGGTCGTGGTCGTGCGCGGAACCCGGGTTGCCCTGGGCCGGCGCGAAGCTGGTGCTATTCAAGTTCTCGCGGAGCAAGCATGAGCGATTGTCATACTCCCTCTGGTCAGGATTCGGCCATCCAACTGGCGGCCGGTGTCCCAACCATCGCGTTGGCCGGTCAGCCCAACATGGGCAAGTCCACCCTGTTCAACCTATTAACCGGGCTCAACCAGCACGTCGGTAATTGGCCCGGAAAAACCATAGAAAAAAGAGAAGGCCTCTTCAAACAGGACCGGCAGGAGTACCACCTGGTGGACCTGCCCGGCACCTACAGCCTGACCGCCAACTCACCGGAAGAGGTGATCGCCCGCGAGTATATCCTGCGGCAGCAGCCGGACCTGGTACTGGCAGTCGTCAGCGCCGCCAACCTGGAGCGCAGCCTGTACCTGGTCTCAGAATTAGCTGCCCTGCCCTACCGCCTGGTCGTCGCCCTCAATATGGTAGATGTCGCCGGGCAGGAAGGGATCGAAGTGGATGCCGGCAAGTTAAGCGCGGCCCTCGGTGTGCCGGTGGTGCCGCTGGTGGCAACCCACGCCCGCGGGGTGGATACCCTGCTGCAGACCATTCGCGCGGAACTGGGTGTGCCAGTCCGCCACCGCTGCTGTCTGCCGGAGATCCGCGCGGATCACCGGCAGGTACAAACCAGCCTTGAGCAGCTGGTTTTACCCTATATGCCAGCCGAATACCCCCCGGCCTGGTGCGCGCTGAAGCTGCTGGAAGGCGACGCGGAGATGTTGGGGATGGCACGCGCGGCACTTCCCGCGCCGGACTTCCAGCAGGTGGAAGACATCCTGCGGCAGCATGATGACGCTTTTCTCGCCATCGCCTCCGGCCGGTATGCCTGGATAGAGACCATCATGAAATCGGCTGTTGCCGGCCAACGCGCCGGGCAGATGAGCATCACGGATAAGCTGGATAGGTACGTCACCCACCCGGTAAGCGGTTTGTTCATCCTGGCTGGCATCCTCGGCTTCGTATTCTGGCTGACCTTTACCATCGGTTCTCCGCTGCAAAATCTGCTGGCCAAAAGCGTGGTTGCCCCGCTGGCAGGCCTGGTGGGTCAATGGTTAGCCGGCGCGCCTTTCTGGCTGCGCGGCCTGTTCGTGGATGGGTTGATCGGCGGTGTCGGTTCTGTCCTGACCTTCCTGCCCATCCTGGTGATCTTCTTCAGCGCTTTCAGCCTGCTGGAAGATGTCGGCTACATGGCCCGCGCGGCGTATGTGATGGATAATTTCATGCACTGGATGGGGCTGCACGGCAAATCCTTCCTGCCGCTCTTTTTGGGTTTCGGCTGCAATGTGCCTGCCGTGCTGGGCACCCGCACCATCGAATCCCGGCAGGCCCGGCTGCTGACCATCATCCTGGCTCCGCTGGTGCCCTGCACCGCGCGCATGGCTGTATTGGCTTTTCTGACCCCAGCGTTTTTCGGCGCGAACTCGGTCATCGTTTCCTGGGGCCTGATCCTGTTCTCGCTGGTCTTGCTGGTGGTGGCTGGCGTTATCCTGAATCGCGTCCTCTTTAAAGGAGAACGCTCCGCCTTTGTGATGGAACTGCCGCTTTACCACACCCCCAACCTGCGCACCACCGGCATGCTGGTCTGGCAGCGCTCGCTGTCTTTCGTCAAAAAAGCCGGGACCACCATCCTGGGTATCTCCATGGTGATCTGGGCGCTCTCGGTGCTGCCGACCGGCAAGGTCGATACCAGCTACCTGGCAAGCCTGGGGCGCGCGCTGGAACCGGTGGGCCGCTGGATGGGATTGGACTGGCGCCTGACGGTGGCTCTCCTCACCAGCTTTATGGCAAAAGAGAATTCCATCGCTACCCTGGGTGTGTTATTCGGCGGATTGACCAAAGCCGGCCTGGCTCAGACCATCTCCGCGGCGTATACCCCCGCCACCGGTTTGGCCTTCCTGACGGTTTCATTACTGTTCATCCCCTGCGCGGCTACCGTGGCAGTCATCCGCTCAGAAACCGGTTCCTGGCGCTGGACCTTCCTGAATATCGGCCTGATGCTGGCCCTCTCCGTAGGCATCGCCTCCGGCGTATATGCCTTAGCCACCGCGGTGGGTATCTAGATGCTCGAAAAACTGCTTTCTCTCATCAATGATCACGGCGTTATCTCGCCGGTCGCGCTTTCCAGCCAACTGGGGACTTCCCCGCGCATGGTCGAGGTGATGCTGGAAGACTTGCAGCGCATGGGTTACCTGGATTCCGTCGAAGAGCCTGAAGCCTGCGCCAGCGGTGCCTGTCACGGCTGTGCTGTGGCCGGTTCCTGCGCTGTCCGGCCGCGGGTGTGGCAGCTGCGGCAAGCCAAATAACGCGCTTGCCACTTTAGCGTTCTGTTTCTACCCAGTAACGGGTTCCATCCGTCTGGATGTGCACCCAGCCGCGCGCGGTTAGATTGATCGTGCCGGGCTCCGCCTGCCCGTCACCCGCCAATTGAATGGATAGAGCGGGTTGATATTGCGGGCAGCTCCACCTGTCCGCGCTGAGCACTACCAGCGCGGACTTTGTTTCACATGCCGTCTCTGGCGGGTAAAGCGCCATGGAAAAGCCCTGCCACTCCAGGCGGTACGCGCTGCCAGCGGCGTTGCCATATTCGGTCTTAAGCACTGCGCCGTCCCCCAAGTTTAGGACTGTTCCAATGGTGAGTGTCTGTATTTCCACACCGATCTCACCGGCTGCCGCGCGCAGGGTGTTCAGGCTGCCAGCCGCGGCTGCAGACTCCGGCAGGTAGATTGCGGCCGGCCGCAGCTGTGTTAACGCCAGGGCAGCAGCCCGCAGACTGGCCGGGTCGCGACCATCCAGCACCAGCGCATCCAGCGCGGAAGCCAGGCGCGGGGTTCGCTGCCCGGTGAATTGCAGCAAAGCCGGGCTGTCATCACCGCTGCCCAGCAAGACGTACCGGCCGGTGGGCGAAGCTACCAGCACCGCGCCTTGCTCGTCACCGCCGGCCAGGTAGATATGCAAGCGGCCGTCCGGCTTTTCAGCCAGCGCCAGGCAAGCCAGATAGGCCGCCAGCACAGCCAACCCCAGCCCGACCAGCGGGCGGAACAACGTCTTCATTTTCTCGCGCAGTGGTTTCCAGTAGACCAGCGCGGTCAGCAGCCCGTAATACGCGGCTATGCTGATCACGCTTGTCCGCGGCAGCCAGATCCCCGGGAGGCGCAAGCCGGCCAGCCAGTCAACCACCAGCAGGGTATAACTCGCGAAGGGCAAGGCAGCCCACGCCACCAGGTTCCCGAGCGGCAGCCAGACATGCCCCAGCAGGACCGCCAACCCTGTCAGTATCATCAACGGCGGCTGAGCCGGCAGCACCAGCGGATTGGCCAGCAAGGACGCCAGCGGTAACTGATGGAAGTAGTACAGCAGCAGCGGGAAGGTGGTCAGCTGAGCCGCCAGGGTCAGCAGCAGATAGTCCCCCACGATACGCGCTGTTTTTTCCAAACAGGCCGACGGCAGCCAGCGTCCGGCTGCGCTTTTGAAGTTCTCTGTCAGCGGATTGCCAAACCAGATCAGTCCGAGGGTCGCGGTGAAGGAAAGCTGGAACCCGACATCCCACAGAACTGCCGGGTTGAATGCCAGCATCACCGTTCCAGCCAGACAGAGAGTGTTCACCCCGGCTTGCTTTCTGCCCAGCAGCGCGGCCAGGATAGAAAGAGAAGCCATGATGGCGGCGCGCACCACAGAGGCTGATCCGCCCACCAGCACACTGTACAGAGCCAGCGCGCTAACTGTCACCGCGGCGCCGCGCCACTTGCCCAACAACCTGAGGCACAGACTGGTCACAAAGCCCGCCAGCACGGCCATATTAAAACCACTGATGGCAATCAGGTGTGAGGTGCCGGTATCCTTAAATGCCTGGTAGATCTCCGCGGGGATATCCCCGCGCGGCCCCAGTAAAATACCTATGATCAAACCGGACTCCGGCGCCGGGAAGATCTGCTTGACTAGACCCAGCGAGCGGTCGCGAAAATCAAACAACCAACCGGCCAGCGAAAAACCGCTGGCGGGAGTGATCTCAGTAAGGTCTGGGTTGGACAGCTGGATGTAGATGCGGCGGGCTGCCAGTGAGCGTTGGTAGCTCTTGTTCTCAGCCCCCTGCCGGGTAGAGACCGGTATACCGGTGACAACGACCCGCTCCCCGTAACGCAGACTGGTGGATGCCGGCAGAGTCAACTGAACCCGGCTGCTGGTTGAATACCTGGCGGTGCCTGCGGTAAATTCCCGCGCGGAGATCACCACCCGGGAACTATTGCCGCTCATTTCCGGCGGCTCAGCGACCGCCCCGCTGAGCGTGACTGCCTGCCCGCGGTCGGCGTAATACAGCAGGCTGTCACTCGCAATTGATGGCTGGCTGGACTGATACAGCGCGAACCCCAGCAGGCAGATGAAAGGCAGAAAACTGGCAGGCAAGCGTGTGCCGGGCAAGCGCCAGGCCAGCCGGCTAATCCGCCAACCTTTCTTTTCCGCGAACAAAGTGAAGAGAGCCGCGCCAAACAGAACAACGCTGGCGACCCAGCCCACCCAAACCGGGGTGTGTATCCCGTCGGCAACCATGACCCCCACAGCGCCTGCCAGCGCTATCCACGCGAAGGGCATCTTAATCGAATTCGGATCTGGTAAAAAGCCGGGGGAGGAACATCGGTACCCGGCGGCGGTAACTGGCGTATTCCTCGCCGTAGGTGCGCAGCAGCCGCCTTTCTTCCAGGCCCGCGCCGACCACCATATAGACCGCGAAGGTGATGAACAGAGCCAGGCGGTTGGCCGTCATCCACGGGAAGAGCGCCATGGCGACCATGGCCAGGGTGTAGACCGGGTGCCGCACCAGGCTGTACGCGCCGTCGGTTTTGAGCGGCGCCGGCGTCGACGGCGCTGCCATCGCATCCGGGATGCCTGTCAGGTCAGCCACGCCGGTGCCTTTCAGCGCCAGGCCGGCCGCCAGCAGGCAAACACCCTGCCCCGCCAGGGTTGCCAGAATATACGGGAATGGGATGGTGTACAGCCGGGTATCCGGCAGATACAGCATCAACAGGCCGATCGGGATGAGGAACACGAACGCCAGAAAGTTGTAAGCCAGGCGGTAGTAGCGCGGGAAAAGGGTCGGGTAGCGTTGTTCCGCTGAGCGTTTGACTCTATCCGCGGCCAGCAAGGAGTGGATGACACCATAGTCCACTGCCACAAGAACGACCCATACCCACGGCGGAAGCATAGGCTAATTATATGCCAGGTTCCAGCGACTCGCGCGAGGCGATCCTTTCACAAGCGGCTGACGTACACCTCAACCGCCCGCAGCATAAATTCCGCCAGGCGCGGGTCGATCTTGTCAAAATTGGCCTTGAAGCGCGGATCGTCATTGTAGAGGTGCGCCAGGCCCAGCAGCTGCTCTGGCGCCGGCGTCCAGAAGTAATCCATGTGCTTGCGCCACAGCGCCACCCCGGCCTGCGCCTGCGCTGAGTCCGCGCCGAAGGGGATGCTATCGACAATGGCCTGGTACGCCGCGATTCCCTCGTCACCGATGCGTTGTTTCTCTTCCTGGCTGTAACTCTTCCACTTGCGGTTGGATTCCCGCACCACCCGCGGGTCATACATCTGCATGGCTTCTTTTTCGTACGCGGCTTGCTGTTCTTCGTTGAAGGGTTCAAATAATTGCTGCGGGCTCATGTGTTTTTCTCCTTTAATATGCATCAATGTGTCTTCCACCGTGCGCACCAGCTTCTCCAATCGCGCGATTTGCAAGATCAACCGGCTGTGGTGCTCTTGCAAAGCCAGGTCTACCTGAAAATCCGGCCGGGTGATCAGGCTTTTGATCTCTTCCAGCGGCAAGCCCAGCTCGCGATACAGCAAGATCTGCTGCAGGCGGAGCGCGTCGGCATCATCATAGTAACGATACCCATTCGTGCCAATGCGCGCCGGGTGGAGCAAACCAATCTGGTGATAATGCCGCAGCGTCCGCGGGGTGATCCCCGCCAGGCGCGCCATCTGCTGGATCGTGTACATACCAGCAGTATAAACCTTACCGTAACGTTAATGTCAAGAGGGAATCTGCAGTGGCTTGCCGATCGTGCCTGCGGGAAAAGGCTATAATGAAGGCGATCTGTCATGAAAACCACCAAAAAACCAACTTTCGCGGGTATCCGACCGCTGCAATTGCGGCCGCGCCAGTTTTACCGCTGGGGCGCGTTCACCCTGCTGACACTGGCTGGATTGAGCCTTTTCAGCCTGCTGCTGCATGTGCTGCGCGGTGTTCTCTCCTCCCCGATAGTCGCGCTGCTCTACATTCTGCCGGTGACCATCGCCGCGGTCTTCCTCGGCCGTTTTGGCGGCATCACCGCGGCTGTCGCCGGCTTCCTCTTCTTTAATTACCTCTTCATCCCGCCCTATTACTCATTCCGCGTTAACCACCCGCAGGACCTGCTGGTCCTGATGGTCTTCCTGGGCGTTTCTGTTCTCATCAGCACGCTGATCGCCCGCATGCGCTCCAATCTGGATACTGCCGGGACGCGCGAGCAGGAGATCCATCAACTCTACCAGTTGAGCGTTGAGTTTGGTGAGTTGCATGAGACTGCTGATATTATCCGCGTCCTGACCGAAAATATGGCTCACCTGTTCCCGCACGGACAGCTGGAGATCACGGTCCGCGGTTTCAGCCCGCCGCCTGAGACTGAATCGATTATTCCGCAGGCAGACACGCCCGGAAAAACGCTGGTGATCGAGCTGTCCACTCCCGAAATGACCCTGGGCGAGATACGCGTCCGGCAGAACTCAAGCAAAGTCACCCATGAGCAGGAACGCCTGGCGCGCATCATTGCCCGCCTGGGCGCACTGGCGCTGCACCGGGTGCTGCTCATTCAGAACGAAACTCATACGCGTGTGGTGGAAGAATCCGACCGCCTGAAAAGCGCCATCCTTTCTTCCGTGTCGCATGACCTGCGGACGCCGTTGGCCTCCATCCAGGCGGCGGCCACCACGCTCTTCAACCCGGAACTGGCGCTGGAACCGGATGCCAGCGCGGAACTGCAGTCTCTCCTGTTGGAAGAAACCGAGAACATGGCCCAGTTGATCGGGAATTTGCTGAATATGTCCAGGTTGGAGACCGGGCTGCTGACTTTGCAGCGCCAATGGAACGCGCTGGCAGAGATTGTGGATACCAGCCTGCGCCGGCTGCGGCGCGTCACCCGTGACACCCCGCCGCGTGTGGACGTGCCGGATGATCTGCCCCTGGTCCCGGTGGACGCCGTTCTGTTGGAACAGGTTTTTTTGAACCTCGTGCGCAACAGCATCAAGTATTCCCCGCCGGGCACGCCGGTGGAAATTCTGGCCGCGGCGGAAGTTGGCCAGGTGCACGTCCAGGTCCGCAATGCCGGACCCAAGATACCTGCCCAGCATATTCAGCACATCTTTGAAAAGTTTTACCAGATGCCCGGGAAAGACGCCGCGCGCGGCACCGGCCTGGGTCTTTCCATTTGCAAGGGAATTGTGGAAGCACACGGCGGCACGGTCTGGGCGGAAAATCTGCCGGTGGGCGTCTCCTTCCACTTTACGCTGCCCACCCTGTGGGACGGCGCCGCGCCGCAGATGCCCGGGGACGAGGAGGAAGGCGCATGAATCAGCCGCAGATCCTGGTAGTGGATGATGAACAGCAGATCCAGCGGGCTTTGAATACCATCCTCGGCCAGCAAGGTTACCGGGTCAGTTCCGCGGAGACCGCGGAGAAAGGGCTGGCGCTGGCCGCAACCCTGCTGCCGGATATCATCATCCTGGACCTGGGTCTGCCGGATATGCCGGGCGTGGAAGTCTGCGCCAATCTGCGCGCCTGGTACCATAACCCCATCATCATCCTGTCCGCGCACGACGCGGAAAAGGAAAAAGTGAACGCGCTGGACGCGGGAGCGGATGACTACCTGACCAAACCGTTTAGCGCGGAGGAATTGCTGGCCCGCATCCGGGTGGCATTGCGGCACCATTCCGCGGCACCGGCCAAAGGCGAAACGATCATCACATCCGGTTCTTTGACCATTGACCTGGCCAGGCAGATGGTCACACGGGACGGCATCATGATCAAGCTGACCGTGACCGAATACAAACTGCTGGCCTTCCTGGCCGCCAACACCGGCCGGGTTCTTACCCACAAAGCCATCCTGCAACACGTCTGGGGATATTCGGATGGCAGCCAGATGGAATATTTGCGTGTGTACATCCGCCAGCTGCGGCAAAAGATCGAGCTGGATCCGCATAACCCGCAGTTGATCATCACCGAGTCAGGTATCGGCTACCGCTTTATCGTCTAGGACCACTCTCCATTTTTCTTTATAATTTCTTTATATTTTTGCTGCTTTTGTTTATTGCCTGTTAACGTGAATCCTGCCGCGCATCGGTAGAATATCAGAATCCACCCCTGTGGATGATTTTAATCGCTGTGAATTAGCAATATTTTGAAAGTGTGAATAAATGGAAAAAACAAGTTTTAGCGGACCCACGATCATCAATCAAGAAACCACCGTCCGCCCCAAGAAAACCTGGCGCAATCTTTTCATCGGGCATCCCCTGGCCACCGCGGACGCTCCGCACCAGACCATCGGCAAAGCCATTGGCTTGGCTGTTTTTGCCTCCGACGCGCTGTCCTCCACCGCGTATGCCAGCCAGGAGATCATGATCATTCTGGCAGCTGCGGGCAGCGGCGCTTTATCGTACGTCTTCCCGATCTCGCTGGCCATCGTCGCGCTGATGACGATCGTGGCCATCTCTTATGAGCAGACCATCCACGCCTACCCGGGCGGCGGTGGTGCTTACATCGTCGCGCGGGATAACCTGGGTGAACTGCCGGCTCAGACCGCCGGTGCCGCTCTGCTGACCGATTACATCCTGACGGTGGCGGTATCCATCTCCTCCGGTGTGGCGCAAGTTACTTCCGCCTTCCCGATCCTCTACCCGTACCGGGTGTTGCTGGGCATCACCCTGGTGTTAATGGTGATGGTAATCAACCTGCGCGGGGTAAAAGAATCTGGCACCACCTTCGCCATCCCCACCTACTTCTTTGTAACCATCATGGTCGTGACGGTCGGCATGGGCTTCTTCCGCTACTTCACCGGCTCGCTCACCACGGTCATCAACCCGCCGGAATTTGCCGTTATGGGTGTGCTGCAGGTCGTCACACCTTTCATGCTGCTGCATGCTTTCTCCAGCGGTACCTCCGCCTTGACCGGTATCGAAGCCATCTCGAACGGCATCACCGCCTTCAAGGAACCGCGCAGTAAGAATGCCGGCATCACCCTGATCTGGATGGCCTCCATCCTGGGCACACTCTTCCTGGGCATCTCTTTCCTGGCGGGTAAAATCGCCGCTGTGCCGTCCGAGCAGGAAACGGTCATCTCGCAGCTGGCCCGCACCGTTTACATGGGCACCGGGCCGCTGTACCTGGCCGTCATCGTTGGTACCGCCGTGATTTTGATCATGGCCGCCAACACCGCCTTCGCGGACTTCCCGCGCCTGGGCGCGCTGCATGCCGGTGATGGTTTCCTGCCCAAGCAGCTCACTTTCCGCGGCAGCCGCCTGGTCTTCTCGCGCGGTATCGTCGCGCTGGCATTCTTCGCCTCACTCATCATCTTCATCTTCCAGGCCAGCGTAACCCGCATGATCCCGCTGTATGCCATCGGCGTCTTCCTGTCCTTCACCCTATCGCAGGCCGGTATGGCACGGCGCTGGTGGAAGTCCGGCCATCTGAAAAAAGATGAAGAGATCATCGAACCGGGCTCCAAACTGCGTTTCGACAGCAAGTGGAAATTTAAAATGCTGATCAACGGATTTGGCTCCATCTGCACCTTTGTGGTCATGGTCACTTTTGCCATCACCAAATTTAAGGATGGCGCCTGGATCATCGTGCTGCTGGTACCGCTGATGGTGTCGGTATTTTTCGGTATCCATCATCACTATAAGAGCCTGGCCAAGAAGCTCTCACTGGATCATTACCGCGCGAACACCCGCGTCAGCCGCCACCGCGTGGTGGTCCTGATCGCCACCGTGCACCGCGGCTCGCTGGCAGCCCTGAAATATGCCGTCAACCTGTCCAGTGATGTGACCGCCGTGCATGTCTCTATTGACCCCGCGGAATCACGCAAGGTGGAAGAAAAGTGGATGCACTGGGGCGGCGGAACCCGCCTGGTCATCCTGGAAAGCCCTTACCGCCTGCTGCTGGAACCGATTGTGGAATACATCGAATCGCTGCTGGCAGTCATGGCCTCGAATGAGACTCTGACCATCGTTGTGCCGCAGTTCATCACCCACCGCTGGTGGGAAGGCTTCCTGCATAATCAAACCGCGCTGATGCTGCGCTTTGCCTTGCTCTTCAAGCCGGGCATCGTGATCGTGGAAGTGCCGTACCAGGTATAACCACCACCTGAAAGAATAACAAAAGAGACCGGCCTGATGGTTCAGACCGGTCTTTGTTTTTTTCTTTACTTCAGTTTGATGCGCGGCTTGGCCGGCGGTTTGCCCTTCATCGCGGTTGGGGCTTTATCTGCCGGTTTGGCCGGTTCAGCCTGCTTGCCGGTTTTGATCTTCGGCAGCCAGAGCGGCAGCGAGAGGATGACCAGCAGGGCGGCTAACAATCCTACGAACAACGGCCAGGAGGGACCGGTTGTTTCCGGCAGCACTCCGCCCGGGTTGTATTTCGACTCTGTCGCCGGGCTCAGCGGTGCCAGGTTGCTGCCTACCAGCGAGACTGACAGGCTGCGATTAAAGCCGTCGTGCAGCGTGGCTGGCGAAGTATAAGTGATGGCATACTCGCTCTTCAGCGAGCGGCCGTATAACTCGTACAACGCCTGTAGGGATGCCAGGTCGCTGGCATAGCCGTACTGTCCGCCGGCCTGTTCGGCCAGCGCGCGCAGCCCCGCTTCATCCAGGGCGGCCAGGTTGCCGGTACTTTGACCTGGGTTTCCCAGCCCGATGGTGGAGATGGAAAGACCGCTCTGGCCGATGGCTGCCAGCACATCCTGCGCGGTATGCCGGCTGTGGTTATCCATCCCGTCCGTCAGCACAATGATGGCTTTACGGCCGTCCAGCGGATTGAGTACGTCGATCGCCTTTACCAGCGCGTCATACATGGCTGTGTCATCTTTTGCCTTCAGGCCGTCCAATGCCGAGTACAGGGCATTCTGGTCGGAGGTGACACCCTGCACCAGGTCGATACTTTCATTGAACGCCAGAATACCGACCTTGTCATCCAGGCGGGATTGACCGATGTAGGATTTCGCCACGGAACGGGCATTTTCCAGCTTGTTGGCATGGTTCATACTGCCGGAGATATCCAGCACCAGGAGTGTCGTCAGCGGCGCGCCTTCCCCGGTGCCGTTCACCTGGCTGGCAGAAATTACTTTGCCGTCTTCCTGGATCATGATGGCTTCCGGGTTGATGGCTACCGGCTCGCCCGCGGCATCCGTCACGGAAATGTAGACGGTTACCTGCGGAAAACGGCTGGTATCCACCTGCGTGATCCGCACCGTCAGGTCCCCGGCCGATTGCATGGGGGTTGCCGCGCTGCCAAAGATCAGCGTGAACAGCATTACCGGCAGAATCAAGTATTTACTGATCCGGTTCATGGTTTACCTCTTTTCATGGTAGATCAATTCGGTGTTTCCCACCCGGATGACCTGTTTATCCGATAACTTAACCTGTTCGATCTTCTTGCCGTTGATGAATGTTCCGCTCAGGCTCATGTCTTTCAAGGTGAAGTGCGTGCCGTGGCCTTTGAGCATGGCATGCTGAGGTGCAACGTCCGGGTCCGGCAGCACGATCTCTGATTTCAAGGCATCGCTGCCGATGAAAGCGCTCGGGCCGGTCACTGGCAGGAACTTATCCAGGATAAACTCGGAACCCTTCATCTTGCCGGATTTGACCTCGATCCAGGCCCGCGAGAGCAGGTAAGCGATCAACGCGATGAAGACACCCACCGCGGCACCCAGCAGGATAAAGCCCAGGGCTTTGCCAACTTGCGTGCTTTTGACCAGCGCGTATATGACGGAAAAAAGCTCGCCGCCCAACAAGCCGCCCAGCAAACCGCCCAGGGCGCCTTTCCAACGCTGCGTACCCGCGGTAAAGCCGGCCGCCAGCCCTGTCACCAGGCCAAACAAACCCCAGCCGATCACGCGGCCGATTGTCCCGCCGCCCAGCAGCTGGAAGAAGCCCTCTGAGACCGGCAAGGCAACCGCCCCGCCGATCAAGCCCAGGCCGCCGGTGATGGCGAAAGCCCGCAGTCCCTGGGCCAGGTTGCGGCGCACCACGCCTTCGGCGATGCCGATACAGGCGCCGACACAGAACCCGATCAGCGCGCCAAGCGCGATCTCGGCGACATAAATACTTGGCGCGAAGGACAAGCCCAGCAGGTTGCTGACATGCCAGCCAATCAACCCGCCGATCGCCCCCAGGACGCCGTAATAGAATAAACGCATTTGTCTTGTCATTTTGTACTTCTCTCTTTCTGCGCCCGCCTGGCCGATAGATTCTGCCAGTGCACCACACTGCGGGAGCGATCCGCGGTCAGCTCATAGAAACCATAGTAGCGGCGGGGGTCTAGCAATCCGCCCGGCTGCCGGATAAAAAACCCGGCGCTGCGTGAGAACGGTTCGATCACCAGGGCCACCTGCCACATTTCCGGGAAGAAATTATTGTGCAGGAAGGTATCGTAAGCCGACAGGAAGATCCCCATGCGCGGGTGGGTATGAAACCAGCCCACCAGCGCTTTCCCGGGGTACTCCTCTTCGATCGCGCGGTGCAGCTCCAACTGGCTTTCCGGTGTAAAGGTGAGGAAAGCGCTGCCCTGGCGCGTATTGCGGGCTGGCAGTACCGTATCCACGATCACAAACCGCTTACCGGTTTCCGCGTCCAGCCGACAGCGGCCCAACAGCCAGCCGCCGACCTCATTTTCCAGGTCGCTGTGCGCGTGAGCGCAGGCGCGCATATACGCTTTGGGGGTGACAAAGACGGACACAGCCGCTTCGACCGCCGGCCGCAGCGCGGAACGCGGCCGCCAGTGCAGCGCGTGGTGCAAAGGCATGCGCGTGCTTGGCGCGGTCGATTCTTCACGCGGCAGCAGGCGGATAACGGCGCCCATCTCTGTCACTCCTCTTTTTATGCCTGCTACCCCGCGGTGATATCCGCGGTGATCATCAGGCGGTCGTCGGCCGGTACATTGGCGGATGCCAGTGTTTCGGTCTCCTGCAGCTCGCGGCCCAGGGCTTTGCTGTCCAGGCGGTAGCTGATCGGACGGCCGTCCGGGCCGGTGGTGGGTAATTCCAGCGTGGTCGCCAGTTCGGGGATCAGTTCCTTTACGGGAACATCATCTGGAACTTCCGCGGTGCGGCTGCCCCCGGAGGGGAGGATGAGGGTAATGCTTTTGTCTGCCATAGGTATCTCCTTTTGTTGTCTGTGGGTAGGGCTGGTTCCTTTACCAGCGCCTATTTCAACCGGATCGTGCCAGTCTTTCTGGCTTCCGGTTTCGTCAGCTTGATCCGCTCCGGTCGGAGCAGTTCACGCTTATCCAGGGGAAAAACATCCGGATGCTTTTCCCGATAAGACCGGCACCAGCGCGCCGCTTCCACATCCCAGGGGAAGGGCGGACGGGTGGGGTCATCATGGAAGTTCTTATATTGCAGCATCTCGCCCAGCATGATCACCAGGCGGTCCAGCGAGCGGCTGGCTGCCCACCAGGCTGAGTCGATGCAGACGCTGCCGTTCAGGTGGTTGATGTTGGGATGCCAGATCGGGGTCAGCCAGTTCATCCCCGGCCAGCGCTGCGGATATTGGTTGTGCAGGTAGATCTCCACCTGGTGCATCTCGCCGAATTTCGGCTTACCCGCCCGGTCCACCGAAGCGATGCTCTTGCACTTGAAGGTAGCGATGTAGCGCTCTGGCGGCAGCCCCGGCTTGGGGTTGACCGGCTGCACCGAGATCAGGTCGCTGCGGCTGTTCAACTCCTGGATCAGCTGATAATCCGCGCGCAGGCGGCGCATGTGCGGGCTCTGGTCGATGGGGCTGGCCCCGGCGGTGATGTCCGCGGACACCATCAAGCGGTCCTCTTGCGGCACGCCGGCCTGTGCCAGGGTTTCTTTCTCGCTCAGTTCCTTCCCCAGCGCCTTGCTGTCCAGGCGGTAGCCCATCGGGCGGCCGTCCGGCCCGACGGTAGGCAGCTTCAATAATGAAGCCAGTTCCAGCAGAAGCTCACCCACCGGCACATCATCCGGGATCTCGGCGCGGCGCGCGCCGCCGCTGGGGAGAACGATCGTTACAGAAATATCAGGCATCCAGACCTCCTTCAAACATTAGATAATTTCAACTCTGGCTGTGCGGCACCTGGCAGGTACCGGTCACATCCCAGCATGATTTATGGTGCATGGTGTGGCAGATCGGGCAGGTCACCACCCCCGCCGGGTCGCGCGGGTTGACCTCTTCCAGGCAGAACGGGCAGCGGTGCTCTTCCTTACCCACCAGGCTGATCGTGGCCCGGCGCTTCCGGCCGATCCTGGGCTTCAGGGTTTCACCAGATGCCTGGCGCGTTTGCTTGCGCGGTTTTTTCACCCGTAAAATGGCAGCCTGCGGGCTGGCTGTTTTGCGCGATTTCTGCCGGGCAGGTTTTTCTACCGGTTTGTTCAGGCTGGACGCGATGTTGGCGGCGGCCTCTTTCAGCGGTTTGGTCTTCCGCTGCCGTGGGGCGGCAGCCGCGGCTTTGCTCGCGCTGACCTGGCTGGCGGCGGCTTTGGCTTTCCCTTTACGGCTAGTGATCCGCGGCTGCACCACAGTTGTGGTCGTTTGCGGGATGGCAGCTGCCGCCTCCCGTGCGGGTTTCCGCGCGCGGATAAGCAAAATGCCCCAGCCGGCCGCGATCGCCAACCCCAGCTGCCACAGCCCGTCCCAGTTGGGCTTGCTATATACACCGCCAAACAACCAGAAACCGATCAGCCCGCGCGTGCCGAAGTACATGAACGGCAACCCGGCAGCCGCGTTGAGCGCGACCGTCAACCAGCGCAGGGCGGCCGTGTTGCGGCGCAAGAACAAGCGGGCAGAAAGTCCGGCGCTCAGTCCAAGGATGAGTGAGACCGATACCCGGTAGAAACCCGTCCGCGCGAAGGGCGTGTAATAGAAGAGGTACAACCAGCCCCAGGCCAGCGCGGTGCCAGCCGTTACCGCCAGCAGCAGGCGCGCCAGCAGTCCCAGCAAATGCCGCCAGGCCGGCGGTAAGCCGCGGCGCGCGGAGGGGTTAGCCGAGTTGCTCATCGTCAATCATCCAGTAAGGTCACCCGGCCGCGCTGACTGGCCGGTTCCGGCTGTGCGGTGACTTCATCGCCCAGGCGAATCTTGGCGGATGCATCCCGCGCGGGGGCGGCTGACTTGTCGAAATGCGAAAAATGCAGCGTCTCGGGCAGATCGCCGGTCAGTTCATAAAAGCGGTATTCGCTGGCATTGTAGGCACGCATAATGTGCAAAGCTGGGACGCCCAGGCTGGCCAGGGTACGGTCCAGGAAAGACTCATCGCCGTGGATGGTATGTGCCATCTGGATCTCACGCAGATTGCCGCATGTGGGGCAGTGGGCGCCCTGGAAGGTCACCTGTGCCATCGGCCGCAGCACCTGCTCGGTGGTATGGCACTGATTGCATTCCAGAGAGAGCAGAATCTCCTGATCCAACTCCAGCACCGCGTCCGGTCCGAGATCGCGGCGGGCTACCCGCAGCATCTCCGCCAGGGTGGTGCGGCTGGCGCGGGCTGGCAGCTCCTGCACTTCCCCGTAAGTCCAGTGACTTTCGCAGTCATCTTTAGGCTGGTAGGTGGAGGTGTACATATCATTGGTCATGCCGTTATAACGGATGACCCGCCCGGCCTCGACCGGCAAACCGTGGATGATCTTCAACGCTTCCTGCGCCTGCATAGCGCCGATGATGGACGCGCTGGTGGGCGTGGTTGGGACCTTTCCCAGCAGGATGTTCTCGCGTGCCAGCAGCGGGCAGGAATAGCGCAGGGAGAGGTCGCGCCGGGCCTGTTCGGTCAGCGTGCACTCAAAGCAGGCGCCCTGGCCGGGCACAAAAACGCGCACCAGTCCCAGGAATTCCTGAATCGCGCCGTCCACCCAGGGTTTGCCCATCCAGTAACAAAAGCGGTTGACCGCCAGGCGCGCCTCGCGGTTATCCAGGCAGCCGATCACCACATCCATGCGGCGGATGATGCCCAACCCCAGCTGGGTGTTGACATCCCCGTGCAGGTACTGCACCTGCACATCGGGGTTGATCTCCTTCGCGCGCGCGGCGGCTACTTCCGCCTTCTGGCGGCCTGAGTCAGTTTCGCGGTAGAGGATGGAGCGGCTCAGGTTGGCCATCTCGATCGTATCGAAATCCAGTATGAAAATGTGTCCGACCCCCATCAGCACCAGGTTCTTGATGACCTCGTTCCCCAGCGCGCCGGCGCCGACCACCAGCACTTTGGCCTGCTTCACCTTCTCGCGTTCCCACCAGCTGATCAGCTCAAACGTGCCCAGCCGGTCTGTTTTCAGGTTGGGGATCTGCAGCGGTTTTTCCGGGTTGACAGGTAAGCGGCGCGGACCGGCCGGTGTTTCCAGCGGTACAGCCGGTTGGCTGACCGGGGCAGATACTTCGCGTTCGTCCGCAGCCAGTTCCCGCAGGGAGAGCAGGTCGCTCTCATCCGGCTGGCGCACAAACCAGCCGACGCCGTGCCGGCCTTCGATCAGGCGGTGTTCGGCCAGAACACGCAGCGCTTCCCGCACCGTGGAGCGGGAGACACCCAGGTCTTTCACCAGCTCCCGCTCGGCCGGGAACTGCGAGCCGGCGGGGTAGACGCCGTCCAGGATGTTGGCAGCCAGCTTGCCGGTAACAAGCTCTGTCAATGATTTGCGGGGGGTAATTTTATCTGGCATTTTTCTCCTGGTATGCTGGTCTGACCACTAATCCACATTATATACTTTCCAAACTGCCTGTCAAGCCCCAATTTCACCCCATTAATGAATTTGTAAGGAATATTTGGTTTCCCCAATCATTGAACTCTGCCGGTTGGCAGTTCGTCCCCTTTCCGCCCGTCCAACCCCCGTCTCACAGAACGACCGGCAGGATGATACAATCATTCTATGAATACTTCCGCTTTCTTGCCCACCACGATGGACGAAGTCCGCCAGCGCGGCTGGGATGCCCTCGATATAATCCTGGTGAGCGGCGACAGCTACATCGATACCCCCTTCAACGGCGCCGCGGTGATCGGCCGGGTGCTGGAACATGCCGGCTACAAAGTCGGCATCGTCGCCCAACCGGAGATCACCTCCAGCGCGGATATCACCCGCCTGGGTGAACCGCGCCTCTTCTGGGGCGTCACCGGCGGCAGCGTGGACTCGATGGTGGCAAATTACACCGCCAACCGCTTCCCGCGCCGCAGTGATGATTACACCCCGGGCGGGCAGAACAACCGCCGGCCGGACCGCGCGGTCATCACCTATACCAACCTGATCCGCCGCTTCCATAAGAATACGGTACCCATCGTGCTGGGCGGCATTGAAGCCTCTCTGCGGCGCGTGGCGCATTACGACTTCTGGTCCAACAGCCTGCGCCGCTCGATCCTGTTTGACGCCAAAGCGGATTACATTCTGTACGGCATGGCGGAAAATTCCACGCTGGCGCTGGCGGCGGCTTTGAACGCGGGCGACGATCCCCGCACGATTCGCGGCTTGTGCTACATCAGCCGCGACCGCCCGGAGAACTACATCGAACTGCCCTCCTTTGAAGAAGTCAGCGCGGATAAACTCACCTTCATCCGCATGTTCCACGCCTTTTATGAGAACAACGACCCCATCACCGCGCGCGGGTTGTTCCAGGCGCACGGCGACCGGCTGCTCATCCAGAATCCGCCCGCGCCGCACGCCAACCAGGCCGAACTGGACGCGGTCTATGCCTTGCCTTTCCAGCGCACGCAGCACCCGTACTATGAAAAATACGGCCCGGTGAAGGCGCTGGAAACGATCGGTTTCTCGCTGAGCACCCACCGCGGCTGCTACGGGGAATGCAATTTCTGCGCGATCGCGGTGCATGAAGGCCGCACCGTGCGCTGGCGCAGCCAGGAATCGATCCTGCGCGAGGCGGCGTCCCTGACCCATTTGCCCAATTTCAAAGGCTACATCAGCGATGTAGGCGGTCCGACTGCCAACATGTACGGCTTTGAATGCCGAAAAAAACTGAAAAGCGGGGTTTGCGATGATAAACGCTGCATCTACCCGCAGATCTGTCCGGCGCTCAAACCGGACCATCAACCCCAGGTCGAATTGCTGCGCAAGATCCGCCAGATCCCCGGGGTGAAGAAAGCCTTTGTGGCCTCCGGCATCCGCTACGACATGATCGCGGCGGACACAGCACACGGCGATGATTACATGGCCGAGCTGGTGGAACACCATGTTTCCGGCCAGTTGAAGATCGCACCGGAACATACCGACCAGCGCGTGTTGGAATTGATGGGGAAGCCAAACCAGCAGAGCCTGGTGCAGTTCAAAGAAAAATTTGAAGACCTATCTGCGAAGGCCGGCAAAAAGCAGTTCCTGACCTATTACATGATCGCCGCCCACCCGGGCTGCGGTGAAATAGAAATGCACCGCCTGAAGCGCTTTGTGCAATCCGAGCTGCAGATTCATCCCGAACAGGTGCAGATCTTCACCCCCACGCCGTCCACTTACTCCACCCTGATGTACTACACCGGGCTGGATCCATTCACCCTGGAAGAGGTTTTTGTGGAACGCGATCAGGCTAAACGCGACCGCCAGAAACAGATCATCGTCGATAAGCCCGCCCAGCCCGGCTCCCGCCGCACCACCCTGCGGGAGAGCGGCCGGAAGAAGTATTGATGTACCGCCTCTTCGCCGTCACCCAGCCCGGGCTGGAGCCGCTGCTGCGGGCCGAGTTAAACGGGCTGGGGCTCATTACCACGGCCGCGGGCGGCACATCACCTGCTGGTATTTTGAATGAGGACGGCGGCGGTGTGGCATTTGAGGCATCCCCCGCCGGGCTTTACACGGCCAACCTGCAGCTGCGTACAGCCAGCCGCGTCCTGGTGCGCCTGGGTGAATTTGGCGCGCAGGGCTTTGAGGAATTAAAGAAGAAAGCCGCCCGGCTGCACTGGGAGCAGTTTCTCCTGCCCGGCCAGCCGGTTTCCTTTCGGGTCACCTGCCACAAGAGCCGGCTGTATCATTCAGACGCGGTCGCCCGCGAAATACTGGCGGCGCTGAACACCCGCCTGAGCCCCGCCTGTACCGCTGTCAAATACGCCCCGGACGCGCAAGGGCCGTCCTCCCTGATCGTGGTGCGGATCGTCCATGATGTCTGCGCCATCAGCGTGGACAGCTCCGGGGACGCCCTGCACCGCCGCGGCTACCGCCTGGAAACAGCCAAAGCGCCGCTGCGCGAAACGTTGGCGGCCGCTATGCTGCTGGCCAGCGGTTGGGATGCCCATTCCCCGTTAGTCGATCCCTTCTGCGGATCCGGCACCATCCCAATTGAAGCCGCGTTACTGGCCCGCCGCATCGCGCCGGGTAAAAATCGCGCCTTTTCTTTCTTCCGCTGGCCGGGGTTTGATGCCCGTATCTGGCAAAAGGTGCTGGCTGCCGCCATCGCCAGTGAACAGACCGAATGCGCCCCCATCTATGCCTCTGACCGCGATGAAGGCGCCCTGCGCGTCACGCTGGCCAATGCCGAACGGGCCGGTGTAGCTGGAAACATTCAGGTAACCCACGCCGCGGTATCCAACCTGGCGCCGCCAGCCGGCCGGGGTTGGATGGTCTCCAACCCGCCGTATGGGGAGCGCGTCAGCCGCGGGGCGGACCTGCGCAACCTGTACACCCGCCTGGGGGATGTACTGCGCGAGCGCTGCTCCGGTTGGCGGGTCAGCCTGTTATGTGAAGACCCCATGCTGGCCGGGCATACCCGTCTGCCGTTCACGCCGCCGCTGCCGCTGGTCAACGGCGGCCTGCGGGTGGGGTTGTTCTCGGCCGGCGTGCCAGAACGCCATAAGTAACACCCGCCGCAACATCTGCTATACTTAATCCAGAGCCACGTTTCTTATTCGTAGAGGAGGTATGAATGATAGATCATACGGTCAAAGATTGGATGATCGATCTGCTGGTCTTTATCGAACCGGAAGCGACCGTGCTGGAAGCCCTGCATCAGATGCGCCGCCGCTATATTCACTCCATCCTGGTCAGCAAATCACCCGAGCATCCGGACTACGGTATTTTGACTTCCACCGACATTTGCGACCGCATCATCGCCGAACAGCGCAACCCGGCCACCACCAAAGTTTTCGAGATCATGCACTCGCCCATCCTCACCATCCGCCAGGATAAAAGCCTGCAGGATTGCGTGAAACTGATGAAAGAACACAATGTGCACCATATGCCGGTGGTGGACGCCGCTGGCGAACTGGTTGGCTTCATCTCCGCCACCGATTTCATGGTTGCCGCCGAGCAACTGGCTGAGTGAACCCGCCGCGGTGATATAATCAGGGTCATTCACCCCCGGAAGGAAATCTATATGCCAGCCCATGAGATCAATCACGACAAGACCCCTATTCGTCTTTTCAAATCGGACTTTTTAGAGTTTTTTACTCACATCAGCCCGGTCACCATTGTGGTGATGTGGGTTCCGGTGATCGCCTACCTGCTCTGGTCCACTGTTACCCGGTTGGGTAGCAGCAGCCCGTGGCTCATCCCGGCCGGTATCTTCATCGGCTTGTTCCTGTGGACCCTGGCGGAATACACCCTGCACCGCTTCGTCTTCCACTTCAAACCGCGCAATGCCTTCCAGGAGCGGCTGTCTTTCCTGTTCCACGGTGTGCATCATTACCAGCCGCAGGCCAAAACCCGCCTGGTGATGCCGCTGCCCCTCAGCATCCCGCTGGCCGGCTTGTTCTTCCTGCTGTTCTGGCTGGTGGCCGGCCGGTTGATCGGCGCGCCGCTGTGGGTTGGGCCGCTGTTTGCCGGTTTCCTGATCGGCTACCTGGTGTATGACCTGATCCACTATGCCACGCACCACTTCTCCATGCGCCGTGGATACTGGAAGTACATCAAGCGCTACCACATGGCGCATCACTACAAGAACCCGGACGGAATTTTTGGCGTCAGCTCCCCCATCTGGGATTACGTCTTCAAGACAACGGTCTAGTCAGCACTTTTTCACCAAACCCCGCCTTCCATGGATATCCACGGAAGGCGTTTTCTTTCGCCCGATAGAAACTGCCGGTAGTGCTTGTACCCCACCGGGAATGGCGTACCTCTGGCCTGAAGCCGGGTTGTATAATTCATTCATATGAAACGCATCCTGCGAATCGTTCTGCCGGCTGTTCTGCTGCTCGCCGCGGCCGTAGCGGTCACGGCTTACTTCCTGATGCGGCCGCGCGTCATCTCCTTCTCCCCGGCCGCCGACGCGGCCGGCCAGCCCGGCGATATCGCCGTCACCGTCACCTTCTCCACCGACATCCAGCCCGAAAACCTGAGCCAGTACCTGGTCTTTGAGCCAAACACCACCGGCGTGTATCAGGCCATCGGACCGACGCTCATCTTCACCCCCTCCGTTCCCTGGGGGCAGGATGCGGCCGTCAATGTCAGCTTACTGCCCGGGCTGAAAGCCAAAAACGGGGTCAAACTGGCCAGCGGAAGCGAATGGACTTTCACCACCCGCCACCCCTGGCTGACCTTCCAGCTGGATGAAACGGACGGCAGCCATCTCTACATGGTGGATCCTTCCGGGCTGAACGTCCTGCCGTTGATCCCTGGCGGCGCGAGTGTGCTGGACTACTCCATCACGGCCGCGGGAGAGGTCCTGTACAGCGAAAAGACCGCCGCCGGCTCACGCCTGCGGTTGTTTGACCGCGACACCGCCTTGACTACCGACTTGCTGAACTGCGGCACTGCCAGCTGCACCCAGCCGCAGCTCTCGCCAGATGGTTCATTGCTGGTCTACCGCCGCACCATGGTTGGCAGTCCCGCCAGCCTCTGGTCAGCCCAAATTCAAGAGGGACGCGCCGTCAACCCGGCAGTGCTGGGTGAGCCCGGGCATGTCACGCGCGACCCTTCGTTCTCCGTCAGCGGCTGGCTGGCATATTATGATGAAACCGCGCTGGCTTTTGAGTTCTTTCACCCGGTAAGCGATCAATGGGTCAGTTTTGAGAACGGCACTGGCGTTACCGGCAGCTGGTCCGCGGACGGCAGCCGCTACACCGCCCCAGATATCGGCTACAACCAGGCCAGCGGCATCACACCGGGTTATTTCAGCCAGTTACTGACTTACCTGCCGGATAGCGGTGCACGCGAAGAACTGACGCATGATAACCGGGTGGAAGATGTTCAGCCGGCCTACGCGCCGGACGGCAGACAGCTGGTTTTTGCCCGCCGCTTCCTCAACGCCCAAAACTGGACGCCCGGCCGGCAGATCTGGTCGATGTACACCGACGGCACAAACATCCGCCCGCTCACCAACCTGCCTGTCCAGAACCACACCGGCTTCGCGTGGAGCCCGGACAGCCGCTACCTGGCTTTCCTGCAGTTCAACACCGCGTCATACACCGGCGGCCGGTCGCTGTGGCTGATGAATATGGATGAAGGAGTCCGCCAGGAGATACTGGTAGGCGCTTACAACCTGGCCTGGCTGCCCTGAACAAGGTTTTCCGCGGGGGATAAGCCCGGATAACCGTCCGGCCTTCCTTCCATTGGTATAATTGCGGTATGCCCCTGACCCAAAAAGAAGTGTCCGATATCGCCCACCTGGCGCGGTTGCAGCTTACCGACGCCGAATTGGCGCTATTTCGCGACCAATTATCAGATATTCTGGCTTATGCCGACCGGTTGGCTCAAGTAGACACAGCCGGTGTGGCTGAAACCTCGGCGTTTCTGCCGGACAGCGCGCCCCTGCGCGAGGATATACCCGGCACCGGCCTCTCCAACAAACAGGCACTGGGGAACGCCGTCAGCACCGAGGGCCGCCAATTTAAAGTACCACCGGTGTTGGACGTATGACCGCGGACCTGCTCTCGCTTGGCATCTCTCGGGCCGCCGGCTTGCTGCGCTCTGGTGAGATATCCAGCCGCGAACTGACGCAAGCCTGCCTGGATCAGATCCAGTCTCTGGACGGCAACCTGCATGCCTTTCTGACCCTCACACCGGAAGAAGCGCTCTTCCGCGCCAACCGGGCGGATTTCTTCTTTCAGCAGCAGCGTAAAGGCATAGAAACCGAAACAAACTCCCCGCTGCTGGGGATACCCTTCGCCATTAAAGACGTGTTGGCTCTCTCCGGTGTGCGCTGCACCTGCGGCTCGCGCATGCTGGAAACCTACATCCCGCCCTTCACCGCCCACGCGGTTGACAAGCTGCTGGAAGACGGCGTGGTGATCCTCGGCAAAACCAACACCGATGAATTTGCCATGGGTTCCACCACCGAAAACTCCGCTTACGGGCCAACCCGCAACCCGTGGGATGACACCCGCGTACCCGGCGGTTCCAGCGGCGGCAGCGCAGCGGCCGTCGCGGCCGGCATGTCCTTTGGCGCGCTGGGGACGGATACCGGCGGCAGCGTCCGCCAGCCGGCGGCATTTTGCGGTATTACCGGCCTCAAACCAACCTACGGCCGGGTTTCGCGCTGGGGCTTGGTGGCCTACGCCTCCTCGCTGGATTCGGTCGGCTGCCTGGCACACAGCGCGGAAGACCTGACATACATCTACACAGCCATCGCCGGGCATGACCCGCGCGATTCTTCCTCATACGATCTGCCGGTGCCGCCTTTCACCCCGTATCCAGAAAACAGCCTGAAAGGCCTGCGCGTCGGCTTGCCCAAAGAATATTTCCTGCCGGGAATGCAGGCGGAGGTGGAAAGCGCTGTCCGCGCCGCACTGGCGGTGCTCGCAGACCTGGGGGCGGAGATCGTGCCCGTCAGCCTGCCGCATACCGAGTATGCCTTACCTGTCTACTACCTGCTGGCTCCGGCGGAAGCCAGCGCCAACCTGGCCCGCTATGACGGCACACGCTACGGCTTGCTGGAACCCGCGGATGGTTACATCCAACAATTTATGGCCAGCCGCGGCTCCGGTTTTGGTCCGGAAGTCAAGCGGCGCATCATGCTTGGCACGTACGCCCTTTCCGCGGGATATTATGATGCCTATTATGCCCGCGCCCAGAAAGTCCGCCAGTTGATCCGCCGTGATTTTGAGCTGGCTTACCAGCAGGTGGATGTCATCGCCGCACCGGTCGCGCCGACCACGGCATACCCGCTGGGCGAGCATGTCAACGACCCGCTGGCCATGTACCTGGGTGATATCTTCACCTTGCCGGCCAACCTGGCGGGTGTACCGGGTATCGCCTTCCCGGTCGGTTTTGATGCCAGCCGCCTGCCGGTCGGCATGCAGTTGATGGGCCGGCCCTTCGACGAAAACACCCTGCTGGGAATGGCTCACGCCTACCAGCAGGTTACAGCCTGGCACAGCCAAATGCCTGCCGCCAGCCAAATCACTGAGGAGATGACTAAACCATGACCTTCAAGCTGCCCGCCAACACAACTGAACTGCTTTCCATGACGTGGGAAGATATCGAGCCCGGTTACCTGGCTTTAGAAACCGAAGAATTGACAGCCGAGAATGTGGCGGACTGGCTGGCCCGCTGGTCGCGCGTCTCTGAGTGCGTGGATGAGATGTACTCGCGCCGCTACACCGCCACCACCGTCAACACCGTGGATGAGCAAGCCAAAAAAGATTACGCCGCCTTCCTGGATAATATCTTCCCGAAGGCAATGGAATATGAGCAAAAGCTGAAGGTCAGGCTGATCCGCAGCGAACTGGAGCCGGAAGGCTTCGAAATTCCCCTGCGCAACTACCGCAGCGACGCCGCCATCTTCCGCGCCGAAAACCTGGAACTGATCGCCCAGGAATTTAAAAATAGCAGCGAATTTGACGAGATCGTTGGCGCGCAAACCGTGCAATGGGACGGCAATGAAACGACCATCGCTCAGCTCGGGCCGCACCTGATCTCACCGGACCGCGCGACCCGGCAGCGCGCCTGGGAAGCCCAGATGGCCCGCATCTACCAGGACCGGGACGCCATCAACGCGCTGTGGGTCAAGTCACTTCAGCTGCGCCTGGATATGGCCAAAAATGCCGGCGAGCCAAACTACCGCGCGTACCGTTGGAAGCAATTCTATCGTTTTGACTACACCCCGCAGGACTGCCTGAGCTTCCACGCGGCCATTGAAAAAGTGGTGGTGCCGGCCGTAAAACGGCTGCTGAAACGGCACGGTGAGCAGATGGGCGTGGACACCGTCCGCCCGTGGGATATTGACCTGAAGAACTACGTGGATCCCCTGAACCGCCCGCCGCTGGCGCCGTTCAAAACCGTGGATGAGCAGGTGAAGATCACCCGCCAGATCTTTGACAAAGTAGACCCGGTGCTCGGCGGATATTTCGGCAGGATGATCGACAGCGGCCTGGTTGACCTGCCGAACCGCAAGAACAAAGGCGGCGGCGCTTACTGCCAGAGCCTGAACTATGTCCGGCTGCCGTTCGTCTTCTGCAACTCGGTTGGCACGCATAACGACGTCCAAACCCTGCTGCACGAAAGTGGACACGCCTTCCACGTCTTTGAATCCGCCAATCTGCCGTATTTACCGCAATTGGCGTACACCATGGAGATCGCGGAAGTGGCTTCCATGGGGATGGAACTGTTGGCTGCGCCTTACATGGAACGCAGCCAGGGCGGTTTTTACACCCCGGCGGAAGCTGCCCGCGCCGTCTCGGAACACCTCATCACCTCCCTGCTGTTCTGGCCGTATATGGCCGTGGTGGACGCCTTCCAACACTGGGTATACCTCAACCCGGAAAAAGCCATGGACCCGGATCAGTGTGACGGGGAATGGGGCAAGCAGTGGGACCGCTTTATGCAGGGTTACGATTGGAGCGGTTACGAAAAATACAAGGTCACCGGCTGGCACCGCAAGCAGCACATCCATGAGCTGCCCTTCTACTATGTAGAGTACGGCCTGGCTCAGCTTGGCGCCGTCCAGATCTGGGCGAACGCGCTGAAGGATCAAACAAAAGCCGTGGCGGATTACCGGCACGCCCTCTCGCTGGCCGGAACCAAACCCCTGCCGGAGCTCTTCCAGGCCGCCAACGTGCGCCTGGCGTTTGATGCCGGCACCCTGCAATCCGCGGTGGATTTGATGGAAAGCCAGATCGACCATCTGGAAAAGGTGGCCGCCTCTTAGGAGGAACCATGAAACTGCTTTGGGATATCTTCGTGCTGTTCACCCGCGTTGCCTTCTTCTCCTGGGGCGGCGGACCTGCCTCGCTGGCCTTGATGCAGCGCGAAGTGACGACTGCCAACTGGGCGTCACCCGCGGAGTTCGCGGATGCCGTGGCGGTTGGCAACGCCTTGCCCGGACCGATCGCCCCGCAAGTCTCAGCCTATATTGGCTACAAACTGGCGGGGGCGTGGGGAGCGGTGGCGGCAGTGGTTGGCACCGTTGTCCCGACCACCGTGCTGATGATGATCATGGTCATCTTCTTCTTTGGCATCAAAGACAGCCCGCGGGTGCAATCCATGCTGAAGGCTGTTCGGCCGGTGGTGGTGGGTTTGCTGTTGTGGACGGCGTATGATATGGCATTAACCGTCTTCAATGCCCGCAAAACTCCCATCCTCTCCGCCCTGACTGCCAGCTGGGATAAAGCGTTGATCACCCTGGCGGCTTTTGCCCTCTTAACCTTTACCAAAGTCAACCCGGTCTTCGTCATCCTCGGCGCGGCCGGGCTGGGTCTGCTGATATACCGTTAAATTCTGGAGGAAACCTTGAAAGAAACGCTGAAGATCCTCATCCCCATGGCCGGGCTGGGCACGCGCCTGCGTCCGCACACCTGGAGCAAGCCGAAGCCGCTGGTTCAGCTGGCCGGCAAGACCGTGCTGGCGCATCTGCTGGATTCCTTCGCCACCCTGCCGAACCCGGCTGAGATCGAACTGGTCTTCATCATCGGTTACCTGGGTGAACAGGTGCCGGAGTATATGGCCAAGGAGTATCCCGGCGTAAAAGCCCACTACGTGGTTCAGCCGGAAATGCAGGGGCAATCTCAGGCATTATGGCTGGCGCGGGAGTACCTGCACGGCCCGGTGATGGTCGTCTTTGCCGATACCCTGGCTGAAACCGATTACTCCATGGTCGGCACAGAGGATCTGGACGGCTATGCCTGGGTCAAATCGGTGCCGGATCCGCGCCGTTTCGGCGTGGCCGAGGTCAACCAGGACGGGTATATTACCCGCCTGGTAGAAAAACCGACCGAGATGGACAACAATCGGGTGGTGATCGGCCTGTACTACTACCGCCAGGGTGAAAAATTGCTGGAGGCGATCGAAGAACAGCTGGCCAGCGGCGCCATGTTCAAAGGTGAATACTTCCTGACGGACGCCACCACCATCTACATCCGCAACGGCGCGCGCATGAAGACCATCGAAGTGGGCAGCTGGCTGGACGCGGGTACCACCCAGGCCCTTTTGGAAACCAACCAACACCTGCTGGATAAAAACGCCCCGGCGCTGCCCGCGCTGGATGCCAGCGTCAAGATCATCCCGCCTGTCGCCATCCACCCGCGGGCAATCGTCACCAACAGCACCATCGGGCCGTATGTCTCACTGGCCGCCGGCTGCAAAGTGGAAGGCAGTACCCTGTCTGACAGCATTATCGACCGGGATACACAGATCGTCCATTCGACAATATCCCACTCGCTGATCGGCCGCAATGTGCTGGTGGAAGGCTTCTCCGGCACGCTGGACCTGGGCGATAACTCCAAATTGTCAGACAAAGGCTGAAATTTAACGCTTTCCGGCATATTCTTGATATACTCAGGCACATCCAAACCAGCAGGAGAACCGCATGCGTGAATCGTTCGTGAACCAGCGCGTCAGCCAACTCAAGCCTTCCGGCATCCGTAAATTTTTTGACATCGCGGCGACCATGAAGGATGTCATCTCTCTCGGTATCGGTGAACCCGATTTCACCACCCCGGAGCCGATCAGCCGCGCCGGCATTCATGCCATCCAACAGGGCGAAACGCATTACACCTCCAATGCGGGCATCCTGGCGCTGCGGCGAGCCTTAACCACTCACCTGGAAAAGATGTACGGCGTCAGCTACAACCCCGATACTGAGATCATGCTGACGGTCGGCGTTTCGGAAGCGCTGTACCTGGTTTTTAACGCGGTGCTGGAGCCGGGTGATGAGGTGATCATCCCAACGCCCTGCTTTGTCAGTTACCAGGCAGAAGTGGAACTGGCGGGCGGAAAGCCCGTCGAAGTCCCCTGCCGGCTGGAAAATGATTTTGCCCCTTCCCCGGCGGATATCGAAGCCGCCATCACACCGCGTACCAAAGTGTTGTTCATCGGCTATCCCAACAACCCGACCGGCGCGGTGGCATCCCGCGAGACGATGGAAGCGCTGGCGAAGATCGCTGAAAAGTATGACTTGCTGGTCATCTCGGATGAGATCTACGACCGCCTGGTGTACGGCTTCCAGCATGTCTGCTTCCCGGCCATTGCCGGCATGCACAAGCGCACGGTTTTGCTGGGCGGTTTTTCTAAAGCCTATGCCATGACCGGCTGGCGCATTGGTTACGCCGCCGCGCCGGCAGAAATACTCAAAGGGATGCTGCGCATCCACCAATACACGGTCATGTCCGCGCCAACCATGAGTCAACTGGCCGCTCTGGAAGCGCTGCAAACCGGTGAACCGTATGTGCAGGAGATGGTGGCAGAATATGACCGCCGCCGCCGTCTGATCGTGGACGGCCTGAACAGCCTGGGTCTCAAGACCTTTGAACCGCGCGGTGCTTTTTACGCTTTTCCCCAGATCGCGTTAAGCGGGCTGGACGAGGAAACCTTCGCGGAGCGTCTGCTGCACGAAGAGCACGTGGCCATGGTGCCCGGCTCCGCGTTTGGCGCGGGCGGCGAGGGTTTTGTGCGCTGTTCTTACGCCACCTCTTACGAAAAGATCGAAGAAGCGCTGCGGCGGCTGGAACGCTTTATACGGCGCGTGGGATAACTGGATGGATTTTGAAGCGGTCATCGGGCTGGAGGTCCACGCAGAATTAAAGACCCGCACCAAAATGTTTTGCGCCTGCCAGGTGTTGGATCCAACCCGCAGTGAGCCCAACAGCGCGGTCTGCCCGGTGTGCCTGGGGCTGCCCGGCACGCTGCCTGTGATCAACCAGCAAGCCGTGGAATTGGGACTGCGCGCGGCGCTGGCACTAGGCTGCACGCCGCTGCCCCGCAGTATTTTTGCCCGCAAAAATTACTTCTACCCTGATCTGCCCAAGGGTTACCAGATCTCACAATATGAAACTCCCCTGGCCGTCACCGGCCATCTGAAGATAAATACGGCGGACGGCGAGAAAACCATCCGCATCCGGCGGGTTCACCTGGAAGAAGACACCGGGAAATTAAGCCACATTTCAGAGCCGACCCCGCGCAGCCTGGTAGACCTGAACCGGGCTGGCATCCCGCTGTTGGAGATCGTCACAGAACCGGACCTGAGCAGCCCGGCAGAAGCGCGCGCGTACGGCATGAAGTTGCAGCAATTACTGCGCGCTATTGCCGCCAGCAACGCGGATATGGAAAAAGGGCAGATCCGCTTCGAGGCGAATATTTCGCTGCGGCCGCGCGGCAGCCAGCAATTAGGCACCCGCACCGAGATCAAGAATCTCAACAGCTTCCGCTCGATGGAGCGCGCCATCGCCTATGAAATCCAGCGGCAGCAGGAAGTTTTACTCGCCGGCAGCAGCGTCGATCAGCAAACGGTCGGCTGGGATGAAACGGCCGGCGTTACCTTCCCCCAGCGCGATAAAGAGGAAGCGCATGACTACCGCTACTTCCCTGAACCCGATCTGCCGCCCTTGGTCGTGGATTCAGCCTGGCTGCAACGCGTCCGCGCGGAAATGCCGGCGCTGCCGAAGGAGCGCGTCCGCCAGCTGCAGCAGAACTACGGCGTTCCCGCTGACCTGGCTGACCTGATCCTGTCTGAGCCCGCGCTGGAACGCTATTTCTTTGCTTGCGCCGCGCTGACCACAGAGGCGGTGGATACCGCGCGCTGGTTGACCGGTCCGCTGGCCGGCGAAATGAATAACCGCGGCCTGAGTTGGGATAACCTGCGGGTACCGCCAGCAGACACGGTTGACCTGCTTGAGCGCCTGCGAACCGGCTCGCTCAGCCTGCCCATGGCAAAAACCGTATTGAAGAAGATGCTGGATTCCGGTGAAAGCCCGCGGGAGATCATCACCCGCGAAGGGATGGCGCCTGTGTCGGATAGTGTTGCGCTGCGTGCGGCGATACAAGCGATCTTCGATCAGCATCCCGCCGAAGTCCAGTCCTACCTGCATGGCAAAACCTCGCTGGCGCAGTGGTTTTTCGGCCAGGTCATGTCCGCCACACGCGGACAGGCCGACCCGCGTGTATTGCGCGGCCTGCTGGCAGAGATGCTGGCAAATCTACCGCCGCTGTGAATCATCTGATTAATAAAATTTATTATGAGTGTTATCATATCAAAGTAGGTACTTAATTCTGTTGACCTGTGGGGGAGGCAAAAATATAATGAACTTGATAGGGAAAGGTGGCAGCATTGAACTACCAGGGATCTACCCGAGAGGTGAAAAAGTAAACGCGGACATTCCGTAATGTCCGCGTTATTTTTTGATGCAATCCAACACTATCAACCAAGAGGAGATGCACATGGCTGTATCAACCAACGCATTTGAAATGGCACAACGGCAATTTGATCATGTTGCCGACCTGCTGAAGTTGGACCCACAGGTCAGAGAAATTCTCCGCTGGCCAGCCCGTGAGTTCCACTTCCGCATTCCGGTCGTCATGGATGACGGCACCACCCGTGTTTTCACCGGCTTCCGCGTACAGCACAACGACGCGCGCGGCCCGAACAAAGGCGGCATTCGCTTCCACCCCTCCGAGACCATTGATACCGTGCGCGCTCTGGCCACCTGGATGACCTGGAAATGCGCGGTCGCGGATATCCCCCTGGGCGGCGGTAAGGGCGGCATCATTGTTGACCCCGCCACGCTCTCTGTGGCTGAAAAAGAACGCCTGGTTCGCGGCTGGGTGGATGTAATGTGGCGCAATATCGGCCCGCGCCAGGACGTCCCCGCCCCGGATGTTGGTACCACCCCGCAGATGATGGGCTGGATGATGGATGAGTACTCCAAGCTGGTCGGCCAGTACACCCCCGGCGTCATCACCGGTAAACCCCTCGGCGGCGGCGGATCGCTCGGCCGCACCGAAGCCACCGGTTTCGGCGTCATTTACACCGTGCGCGAGGCTATGGCTCACCTCAAAATGGACTCCACCAAGTGCGTGGCTGCCATTCAGGGTTTTGGCAATGTGGCACAGTACGCGGCCATCGGCTTTATTGAGATGCTGGGCGGCAAGGTTGCCTGTGTCTCTTATTACGACCGCGAAGACCGGGTTTCTTACACCGTCAGCCACAAGGCCGGCATAGACCCGCACTTCCTGATGACCATCACCGATCAGTACGGCTCGATCGATAAGAAGAAAGCCATTGAAGCCGGTTATCAGATCGAAGACGGCGATGCCTGGATCACCAAAGAAGCTGACGTCTTGATCCCCGGCGCGCTGGAAGGCCAGATCAACGCCGAAACCGTGCAGAAGATCAGCCCGCGGGTACGGATCGTGGCGGAAGGCGCTAACGGCCCCACCACCCCCGAGGCGGATGAGGTCTTCAAGAGCAAGAATATCTTCGTCATCCCGGATTTCCTGGCAAACGCCGGCGGCGTGACCTGCTCTTATTTTGAAGGCGTGCAGAACGATATGAATTTCTACTGGACCAAAGAAGAAGTCCTCAGCCGGCTGGATACCAAGATGACCCAGGCCTTCCACGCCGTTCTGGATATGTCTCTGGCCCAAAAAGCCTACATGCGCGATGCTGCCTACATGGTAGCCATTGCCCGTGTAGTGAAAGCCATGGAATTGCGTGGCTGGATCTAAACTAACAATACTGGTTCGCTTACCTCCTTCCATGAAAGGCCCCCGGATCTCCGGGGGCCTTTCAAATTAACTTCCGTATATTTGTTCTCTCTTACCAATCTTGTGAATATGCTTGCAGGTAACCCGCCAGATGGTCCCGCCAGTAGGCTTCGGTGTGGGTGCCGGGAGATACCGCCCAGCTGTGAGGAATACCCAACTCCGTGAGTAAGCTTTCAAAGCGGGTGGTGTAATTCAACTCCGGATCTTCATCACCAATATCCAGGATGATCCTGGTGTTATCCATACTGGCCAACTCTTCCAGCATAGTTTCCATCTCGCGCTTATCCCCGCGGAAGAATGCCGGGCTGTGCAGTCCCACCACGCCGAAGACGCCCGGGAAATCCACCCCCAGGTGGAATGCCCAGGCCGCACCGCGGGAAAGTCCGCCCACCGCGCGGTAACCGGAATCTTTATAAGTTTTGTAATTCTTGTCTATCCAGGGTACCAGCGAGCGGACAATGGCATAATCCAGCCGGCCCTCATCCGGGTCTTCCCACCCTTTGTCATACGGCATGATCACGATGAAAGGCGGCAAAGTCCCGGCAGCGATCCCGGCATCCATGATCTCAGGCAAACCCAGCCGGGTCCATTGATCATCCTGATAACTCTTGCCGTGCAGCAAATAGACAGTGGGGTAAGCCTCTCCCTGGTCGTAGCAGGGGGGCAGGTAGAGCGTGTAATATAAGCGTCCGGGCAACTCTTTGGCGGTGAGATAAGACCGGGAGACAGTGCCGCGTGACTCATTGCAGGCTGGCACCGCGGTACTCTGCGGCTCCGCTGTCACCAGCTGTACGCCGGGCGTGGCAGAAGGTCCGCTGACAGCGGTTGTGGGGGTACTGCTCGCCACTGATATCTGCTGTCTTTCCACCGGGACACAGGCAGCCAACCACAACAGGGGGATCAGCGTGATCAGTGAAATCGGTCTCCAGCGTTGGCCGGCCCCCCGGGTTGCTTGACGTTTTGGCATGGTTCGCATTATACTCTCATCCGCCGGGGTGTAGCGCAGTTGGCAGCGCACCGCGTTTGGGACGCGGGGGTCGGCGGTTCAAGTCCGCCCACCCCGACCTTTTTTAATATCCCCCATTATACCTAAAAGCAAATCCAGTCTGCGCTTGCCTGAGTGCCGGATAATAATCCGTTAATGATTATCAGAACGGCCGCGCTGGCTGTGCTCACCTCGAACAGCTGGGTGCTCAGCCAGAATTCGTTTTTTCACCGATCAAGGTGCTGAGCCATCCGGATAATCCGGGACAGCATCGATCCGCCGGTAATATTCCTGAACGGAGGTAATCTTGGCCTCGTACTCCTCCCAGGGAATATCGATCATATAGATATAGGCGGCATCCTGACGCCCCAGCGCGTCCCGCTTATCCCAATCCTGCGCGAATTGCCGCATCGGCTGCATGGTGTCCGCTAATCGGCTGAGGTTCGGCAGGCCTACAATGGCAGCGATCAGCACGAAGACAATTGTGTATCCGGCAGTCAGCTGTTTACTGCCCGGGCGGGGTAAAAATAGACCGGCAGCGAAGAAACCATACGCCAGATACGCGGCCGGGGTAAATTGCGTTCGCAATGGAATTGACCCTGATAGTACATAAACCCCCACGATGAAGCACGACGCGGCGATGAGATGCGTCGCAACGAGAATGGCAGCGGACCATTTCCAGCAGCGCGGAGCCGCGGTCGGAACCAGCATACCGACACCGATCAGCGAAAAAAGCAGCAGCCAACCAGGGACGGTGATCGATCTCAAGTATTGAAAATAAAAAGTGAGCGTGCCCTGGATGAGTGGAAGTACACGCACGGTTCTTGTGTAATTCTGCACATCACCCCGGTTCAAGTTGCCGGGAGAAAATACTTGCAGCGCAAAACCCAGGATGCCGGCGGCAGCGCCGATTATCACCAGAATCTGCCATCGCTTCAACTGTTTGAACCTCATCCCGGACGCGGCCAGGACAAAAACCTGGGCGGCCACCCAACCCACAACCCCGGCTTCGTGCGTGGTCGCGACCATCAAACTGAGCAACCCTGCGATTATTCCCAACCAAACTACTTTCTTCTCCCCTGCGCAAGACGCTGACCTCACGATCACCAGGATGTACAGCGGGATCAAGTACATGTATGGGACAGAAACAGCTGAAGCCACGATCCAGTACAGCGATTTATAAAAATCAGGAATAATCGATACAACTGAAAAGAGGAGCCAGCAGCTGACGAAGATGGCGGTCAATATCTTCCGGGTGTTCGGACTTTTCACTAGAACCAGCAGAGCCAGGACGGAGGCAGCCAGAATTCCAACGATCTGGGCAAGCGGCAGCCAGCGCCAATCCGCCAAACCCAAGACAAATAAGTTCGAATATAAACGCCCGGACCAATTTGCGTAAAACCAAACCTGCCCATTCCAGAAGCCGCGGTTAAGCCGCTCCAGGGTGTAAATGAAATCATCGGCGTACATGCGGACAAAGGTGCCGTCAATCAACAGGACCGCCGCGCCGATGATTCCGCCAATGAAAGCGATCCACATGAAATACTCACCTGCGGCCGCAACCTGATCGGATATTCGTAATCCGGTCAGGCCGAGTCGAACGATAAAAATGGCTGCGGCGAAAATTGCGACCGCCAGATACCAACGCGACACACTACTTTGTTCCGGGGTTAATGCTGCCCCAACCACAGCCAGCGGAATGGTGGCAACAAACGCTGCCCGAATCAATTTCCAGGTTAACTGATCCGGATCAAATTTGATTCCCCCGTACGCAAATGGCAATATTCCCAGGGCGATTAAACTGGATTGACCCAGTAATCTTAAAACCGACTTCAATTCCAATTGCCAGATAAACAGCTGCGCTAATATAGCCAGCGCGTATGCCGTTAATAACGCCGGCAGGATCCGGCCGAGAATCAATTTCTTGATTCTTAATAACGTATTTTCAATCATAAATTTCCCCCTCCCCGTAATTTGAAATACTGTTTTCGCTAACTAAAATTTAAAAAGCTATTTAGTTTTTAAGCGATAAATACGGTCGTACAGATGAAGCTATATGTCTGTCTCGTTCTGGTCGGTGTATAGCTGGTTATACCACCGGGCAGCGCGTCTTTTACAGACCAGCCCCCCCTCGGATAGCTATTTATTGGGTAGTATCGGGAATCGCATCGATCCGCCGGTAATATTCCTGAACAGAGATGAATTTTGCCTCATGATCTTCCCAGGGAATATCGATCATATACAGGTTGGCGCTGTCCTGGCGCCCCAGCGCGTCCCGCTCATCCCAATCCTGCGCGAATTGCCGCATCGGCTGCATGGTGGATGCCAATCGGCTAAGGTTGGGAATACTGATGATAACGGAGAGCGCCGCGAAAACCACCGCGCAGGAAACCGCCACCTGCTTACTGCCCGGCCGGGGCAGGAACAGGCCGGCTGCCAACATGCCGTAAGCCAGATAGGCCGCGGGGATGAACTGAGTGCGTAAGGGTATCGGCCCTGAGAAGATATACACTCCGGCGATAAAACAGGATGCGCTGATCAGCTGCGCGGTGATGAGAATGGCCGCTGTCCACTTCCAACTGCGGGCTGCCCCGGTCGGAATGAGCGCGCCCACTCCGATCAGCGAAAGCAGCAGCAGCCAACCGGAAGCAGGAATGGATTTCAGGAACGAAACATAGTAGGTCAAGGTTCCCTGCAGCAGCGGGAGTAACTGGACCGTTTGCGTGTAACTCTGCTTGTCTCCCCGGTATAAGTTGCCGGGAGAAAAAACCTGCAGCGCAAAACCCAGGATGCCGGCAGCTGCTCCGGCTAATACCAGAATCTGCCATCGCTTCAACTGTTTGAACTTGACACCGGAAGCGATCAGCACGAAAACCTGGGCAGCCACCCACCCGATCACAACTGCTTCATGCGTGGTGGCAATCATCAAACTGAGCAGAGCCGCCAGGCTGCCTGGAAGCCACAGGTTAGGTTTCTTTTTACCATTTTCGGAGATCCAGACCACCAGAATATACAGCGGTATTAAGAACATGACAGGCAGCGAGGACGTCGATGAAACGATCCAGTAAATTGATTTATAGAAATCCGGGCTGATGGCTGCCACGGCGAACAGGATCCAGCCGGTCGCGAAAATCGCAGCCGCCACTTTCTTCAGAAGTGAATCCTTGACCAGATAATAGAAGGTAATGAAGGTAGTAACGATAATAGCAGTGATCTGCGCGAACGGCAGCCAGCGCCAGTCTGCCAGTCCCATCACCAGGAAATTGGACATGATCCGCCCCGACCAATTCAGGTAAAACCAGACCAACCCAGTCCAGTATCCGCGGTTCAGCCGCTCCAGGGTGTAGATGAAATCATCCGCGTACATGCGGACGGAGGTACCGTTGATCAGCAGGACAGTCGCGGCGATGACACCCCCGCCAAAAGCGATCCACAGGAAATATTCACCAAAGTTCTCAACCCGCCTGGATATTCGTAAACCGGCCAGGCCGAGGAGTACCATAAAGCTGGCCGCGGTAAAAATACCTGCCGCCAGGTAGAAGCGCGGCTCAGTTCGCTGGGCCGGGATCAGCAATGCCCCAACCACGGCCAGTGGTATGAGGGCGAAAAAAGCTGAGCGCAGCGCTTTCCAGGTCAATTGTGACGGCTCAAATTTGATCACCCAGTATGCCAGCGGGAAAATCGCCAGAGCGATCAGCCCGCCTTGCCACAGCAGTTTGACCACCGATCTGAGCTCTAAACGCCAGGCAAAGAATTGGATCAATATCCCCAGCGCGTAAGCCGTTATAAAGGCTGGCAGCATCCGGCCGGTAATTAATTTTCTGACGCGCAAAGACTTATCTTCTATCATCAAATCCCTCCTGAAAGCGATACATAATTATACACGCTGATAATATCCAACGATTCACAAAGCAATGTAAAATATGGATATGACTGAAAAATACGATTTTATGATTGAAGCCATCCGTATGTCCCACTCTGGTCAACTAGAAGCAGCCCGATTATACCAGCGCCGCGGCGCGTCCTACTCCGACCGGATCATCCTGACCCGGCCGCAGCTGCTGGAGCAGTTGGCAGCTGGCAAGCGCATCGCCGCCGGCAGCCGTCAACATCGCCTGGCCAGCACTTTTACCGTCAGCGCGGAGATCATCCGTTACGGCAAAGAGAAGCCTGTCCTTTGCCTGGCTGAAGAAACTGCCAGCGCCGACCACCTGCCGGGAATTCCATTCTTCTAATCCGCGTGACACAACCCGCCATCTTTCTATCGGTGATCTTTCCGGCGCATAACGAAGCGGAGCGGCTGCCGCGCGCCCTGGAACAGACCATCACTTTCCTGAAGCAGCAAGCATATTCCTGGGAAGTGCTGGTGGTGGAGAACGGCAGCCGGGATGAAACCCTGGAGATCGCCCGCGACTTCGCCAGTAAATACCCGGCGGTACGGGTCCTGCAAGAACGTCTGGCTGGCAAGGGCCGCGCCGTCCGCGCGGGGATGCTGGCTGCCCGGGGAGACTGGCGTTTCATCTGCGACGTGGACCTTTCCATGCCCATCAGCGAGATCAACCGTTTTTTACCCCCGCACGTTCAGGCGGATATTGTGATCGCCTCGCGTGAAGGACCCGGCGCGCGCCGCTATAATGAACCAGCCTACCGCCACCTGGTCGGCCGCGTGTTCAATCTGCTGGTGCGGGTGCTGGCGCTGCCCGGGTTGCATGACTCCCAGTGCGGCTTTAAATGCTTCTCCGGCGCCGCGTCTGAACAGCTCTTCCCCAGGCAGACCATCACCGGCTGGACCTTCGATGTGGAGATCCTCTATATCGCCCGGCTGCGCGGCCTCCGCATAGTAGAGCTGGGCATCCCCTGGTATCACAACCCGCACTCCAAAGTTAAAGTGCTGCGTGATTCAGCCCGTATGCTGTTGGACCTAATGCGCATCCGCTGGAACCACCTGCGCGGCCGTTATGCCCCCTAAACCATTGCGAGTCACCCCAGCCCCGGCCCAACCCGGGCTGGATTTCGAGCAAGAGCTGTGGCAGCGCGGTCTCTTCCCCGTGGTCGGGCTGGATGAGGCCGGCCGCGGCGCCTGGGCTGGCCCGGTGTTTGCCGGGGCGGTTGTATTACCCGCCGCCGCGGATATTTCCACCTTGTTGGCCGGGGTGGATGACTCAAAGCAGCTGACACCCGCGCAACGAGAACTGTGCGCGGTCCTGATCCAAACTCACGCTGCCGCCTGTGGAGTCGGCCAGTCCAGCGTGGAAGAGATCAACGAGCTGGGCATACTGCCAGCCACCCGCCTGGCCATGACGCGCTCTGTCGCCGGACTGGCTCTGCGCCCCGCGCATGCCCTTGTGGACTTTGTGCATCTGCCGGAACTCGATCTGCCGCAGACGGCCATCACCCACGGAGATGCCGTTTCACTATCCATCGCGGCTGCCTCCATCCTGGCCAAGACCGCGCGGGATGCTTTCATGCGAGAACTAGATACCCTTTACCCGGGGTATGAGTTTTCCCGGCACAAAGGCTACGGCACGGCGCTGCATCAAGCCTGCCTGCGTGAAAAGGGACCGTCGCCGGCACACCGCGTCCATTACCGGCCAATTGCCAGCCTGGCGCCCGCTGCGCCCGCGGAATCTCCCGGCGCTCCGGTTCTATCCAGCTAAAACACTTCCTGATCGGTTTTTTAAATACACTGAGTTCCTGTAAGCGGTTGTAACCTTCAACCTATGCCATGGAGCAGGGAGGATTATTTGCGGGTCATGTTTTGTCGAACCTGCCCCTTCTTCATACCAAAGGAATGACCTGGTTTTGACCGGGCGCAAACGGGTATAATTTTAAGCGGAGATGCTCTGATGAGACTTCCTTATGTGTGGGACTATGATCTGGATGAAACCGAATTTCGCGACTTGCTGGATGGAAAGACCACCATCGGCAGGTTAAACCGCGATTGGGCCGCCATCCGCTTGTTGGAATATGCCCCTTATGCAGATATCGTTCAGATGCTCGGGTTCCGTAATCTGGTGGAGGGATGGCCCAGGTGGCGAAACCATATTCGATCCCTAAGCCGCCGGCGCAGTTTTGATTTTTTAACAGACTGGCTGCCCAAAAATGCTCCAGAGCGACTATCCTAATGGACCCTGATTTCTATTTTCAACGACTATATCCTTTTCAGGACCAGGTACTGAAGGTTTTAACCCCGCTGGAGACAAAATTCTACCTGACTGGCGGAACGGCCCTCTCGCGCGGCTATCTCAACCACCGCTTCTCTGATGATCTAGATTTCTTTGTCAATGATGATCCAAATTTCGGACTGTGGGCTGATCGAGTGTTATCCAGGTTTTCTCAGGAGCGGGGGTGGGTGTCTCAAGTCTTGCAGCGGGAAAACCGGTACGTTCGGATGAACTTGGTTCAGGATGAGGTCAACCTGAAAATTGAAATGGTTAATGACGTTCCTTCCCGGGTAGGCGATCCCCGGATCCACCCGACCCTGGGACGCCTGGATACCGCCGAGAATATCCTGGCGAATAAGATCACAGCCATTCTAGACCGAAATGCGCCGAAAGATCTGGCTGACATCTGGGGTCTTTGCTGCAAGTTGAACTTATCGCTGAATGAGGCGATCAGCGGCGCGCAGGGGAAGGCTGCCGGGGTTTTCCCAGTCGACCTGGCCAGGGTACTTTACTCGGCCACCCGTTCCGACTGGGAAGTAATCTCCTGGGTAGAAGCCCCAAATCCAGATGCTTTTCTGGATCAGTTAAAAAAACTTGGGGAAGATCTGCTTTTCCCATAATGTAATACACGCATCCAACATATGAAAACCTCCCCTTGCGGGGAGGTTTTTCGAACTTCTCACATTTACACGGCTTTTTTGCGGCGCATCGGTGAAAGGAATGCTTTGGTTAGCTCGGCTGCCACCGACGGCACAAAGAACAGCGGCACGATCACTTCCCATTGCGCCAGCCCCAGCGGCATGGTATTGAAGACTCTGTTCAAGAACGGCACATAGATGACCGCCAGGATCATCACCACCGAGGACAGGATCGCCCAGTTCATCCAGCGGTTCTTGAACACCCCGATCTTCAACAGCGGGAAATATTCAGAACGGGCGGTGTAAGCCCGTAACAATTCAGAGATGCTGAGGGTGGCGAAAGCCATCGTCTCCGCGAATTCGATATGCTGCGGGTCAGTGTGCATGCCCAGGTAATAAGCGCCTAGTACAACGGAGGTGATGGCAATCGTCTGCACCACCACGCCGATCTGCATGAAGCGGTTGATGATGTTCTCTTTCGGCGGCCGCGGCGGTTGCTGCATAATATCGGGGTCGCCCTTTTCCGTGCCCAGTGCCAGTGCCGGCGCGCCGTCAGTCACCAGGTTCAGCCACAGCAGCTGGATGGCAGTCAACGGGGAAGGCCAGCCCACCAGGGTCGCGATGAAGATGATGGCGATCTCTGCCATATTGCAGGAGATGAGATAGTACACAAATTTGCGGATATTGCTGTAAATCACCCGGCCCTGCTCGACGGCTGAAACAATGCTGACATAGTTATCATCGGTCAGCACCATATCGGCGGTTTCTTTGGCCACATCCGTCCCGGTGATGCCCATGGCGATGCCGATATCCGCCAGTTTGATCGCCGGAGCATCATTGACGCCGTCCCCGGTCATCGCCACCACCTGCCCATCCGCGCGCAGGGCTTCCACGATCTTCATCTTGTGTTCAGGAGATACCCGCGCGTACACATCAGTCTCGCGCGCCACAACCAGCATCTCCTCATCGTTCAGCGGGTCGATCTCCGCGCCGGTGCGGACTTGCCGGCCGGGCCGCAGCAAGCCGATCGATTCCGCGATGGCGCGGGCGGTGTTCGGATAATCGCCGGTGATCATGACGGTGCGGATACCCGCTTCCCGCGCTTTCTCCAGCGCCGGTTTCACTTCCACCCGCGGCGGATCGATCATGCCGATCAGCCCGGCAAAGACCAGGTCCTGCTCCAACTCCTCTGGTTTCAAATCCGCGGGGTTCTCGGGGATCAGCTTGAAGGCTAATCCCAGTACGCGCAGCGCTCTTTGCGTCATGGCGTCATTAGCTGCCAGCACCGCCGCGCGCTCACTGGCGGTCAACGGCCGCGTGGATTTATCATCCATCACCTGGATGCTGGTGCATAATTTGAGCACCTCATCCGGCGCGCCTTTGACGGCCACCGCGTACCACTGTTTCTTGCCGCTGCCGTAGACCGGTGAAATATCCTCATCGGTCGGGTTCACCAACCCGTGCACGGTGACCATTCTTTTCCGAACCGAATCGAACGGGATCTCATCTTGCCGCGGGTATGCCTTGATCACGTCGTTCAATTTCGCGCCGGCTTTAACAGCGGCTACCAGCAGCGCGCCTTCGGTCGGATCCCCCACCATGCGGAAGCCGGCATTCGTATCCGCTTTTTCCAGCAAGGCGTCATTATTCAACACACTGACCCACAGCGCGGTGGAAACAGCCGGGAAATTCGCCAAGTCGACCTTCTTGCCGTTGATCTGGAATTCGCCTTCCGGAGAATACCCGCTGCCGGTCACATCCACGAAAGTGCCGTCCACCCACAGGCGGGTAACGGTCATCTCGTTCTGGGTCAGCGTGCCGGTTTTATCCGAGCAGATCACGGTCGCTGAACCGAGCGTTTCTACCGAGGCCAGTTTGCGGATGAGCGCGTGCTTCTTCACCATCTCGCGCATCCCCAATGCCAGGCTGATGGTCACGATCGCCGGCAGCCCTTCCGGGACGGCCGCGATAGCCAGGCTGACCGCGATCATGAAGGCATTGACCAGGCTGTCCAAAAAGGTCTGCCAACCGGCTGCCCCGATCGTCGGCAATCCGCCTATGCTGCGGATGACGCCAACCACCTCGATCACGAAGACCAGCGCGCAGATCAACAGGGAGGCCACGCCCAGCACTTTGCCCAGGCTTTCCAGCCGCTTTTGCAGGGGAGTCTCTTCCAACTCCACCGCCTGCAGCATGGTCGCGATCAAGCCCAGCTGGGTATGCATCCCGGTGGAGACCACCACCCCCCGCCCGCGGCCGTAAGAGACCAGAGTGCCCATAAAGACGCTGTTCTTGCGGTCACCCAGGGGGATTTCCGCGGCCAGGTTATCCTGAGCGTGTTTCTGGACCGGCAGGCTTTCACCGGTCAGGGCGGCTTCTTCCACCTTCAGGTTGACCGCTTCCACCAGGCGGATGTCTGCCGGCACAAAGTTGCCGGCTTCCAGGAACACCACATCGCCCGGCACCAGTTGGGGGGCTGGGACGGATATCCGCTTGCCGTCACGCAAGACATGCGCTTCCGGCGCGGCCAATTTCTTCAATGCTGCCAGCGCCTGCTCTGCCCGGCTTTCCTGTACGACCCCCAGAACGGCGTTGAGCACGACGATCGCCATGATCGCACCGGCTTCGATCCAATCCCCCAGAACCGCCGAGATGATGGAAGCCACGATCAGTAAAACGACCACGAACCCTTTCAGTTGGTCGTAGAGTTTCGCCAGGAATCCGGGTCGGGCAGCTTCCGTTAATTGATTCAAGCCGTACTTTGCCTGCCGGCTGGCCACCTCCCCGGTGGATAAACCGCTGGGGAGTGGTGTGCTTAATCGCTGTAAAACCTCATCTTGACTGAGGGCATGCCAGCTTAACTGCAGATCTTCTTTATTGGTTTGTTGCGTAGCCTGGATTGACATAGACAGTGTTTCTCCTCGTTGTGAGATTAAACCCGTGTGCGGGGAGTAAGTTGCATCGCCTGTCGCGGCAAAACTGGCACAGGCGAGACGCTTGTACGTATCTGTACAAGTAATAAATTTATCATATTTTACATGCTGAAACTTACCTGTGGGATATGTTTTACCTCTTAAACCAGTATGACATATGGAGACGCGTGCGGAAAGAACGAATGCCGCCCCGGCGGATCAGTCGGCTGGCAGGCTGAGGATAAAGCAAGCGCCGCCGTCTGGTCGGTTTTCCGCCGTCAGGTCACCCCCGTGGGCGCGGGCCAGCTGCCGGGCAATTGCCAGCCCCAGCCCGCTGCCGCCGTCATTGCGGCTGCGGGATGCATCACCCCGGAAGAAGCGCTCAAAGATGTTTTCCTCTTCGCCAACCGGTATGCCCGAGCCAGAATCGCTGACGCTTAATATTATCCGGCCTCCAGCCCTGGAAAGCTGCCCCGTCACCTCACCGCCGGACGGGGAGTAGCGAATGGCATTGCTCAGCAGGTTGTTGATCACCTGTCCGAGGCGGAAAGAGTCCGCGCGCACCAGCCATCCAGCGGGTTCGTCGGTTGTGCTGATTCGCAGACGAATCTCCCGCTCAGCGGCGGCTGGTTCAAATTCCTTAACCAGGCGATTGAACAGTGCTTTCAAATCCACCGGGGTGAGTTCCAGGCGCAGTTCACCTGCGTCTGCCAGCGCCAGCGTGCGCAGATCCTCCACCAGGCGCGTCAGGGATTGATTTTGCTGCGCCACCAGCTGAATTTGCTGCAAGTCCAGCGGATATACGCCATCTGTAATGGCTTCCAGGATCGCGCGCTGGATTGCCAGCGGCGTGCGCAGTTCATGTGCGATATCCGCGGTCATGGCTTTGCGGTTAGTCTGCGCGGTTTCCAGCGACTGGGCCATGGTGTTGAAGGCCTTGCCCAGCACCGCCAGCTCATCATTCCCGGTCACAGGCACCCGCTCCGCCAGGTCACCGCTGGCAATGCGGTTGGCGGCATCCGTCAATCGCCGTACCGGGCGGAGGATCAAGTACCCCAGCACACCAGCAATAAGCAATGAAAATCCACCGGCGATCAACCCGGCATTCAGGGCGGCTTTATCCAATCGGTCGACCAACTCGCGGTCCGCGCCAGGCTGAAACGGCATTCCCCCGGCGATGTAAAGGTAACCGACGGCCTGCTGTTTCGTTCCGCGCAGCACGATCGCGCCGGTTTTTTCAGCCGCGGTCAAAGACGCGCCGGCCCGGCTGCCGCGCGAGTCATACAGGATAACGGAATTTTCATCAGCCAGCAGCAGATCCTGCTGCATAATGCCCTGCCCGTCCCGGCCAGACATGCCGGTCATGTGGCTGGTGTTCTCCGCGGCCGCGGCCAATTGACCGCTCACGCCGTTCCAGGAACCATGGGTCTGGTAATACTTTTCCAGCGTGCTTACCACCCCATTCACTCCGGCCATCCCGCCGCGGAACATGTAGGTGTTGATCTCACGGGCTGTGGAGACCCGCGCGAAAATCACCACCGCCGCGATGGAAACCAGCGCGATCAAGATAAAAGAGACGGCAAAGCGCAGGCGCAGGTTCATTCTTTAATAAACCGGTAGCCGATGCCAAAAACTGTCTGAATGTAGCGCGGATTGCGCGGGTCTGTTTCGATCTTTGCCCGCAAATTCTTGATATGCGCGTCGATGGTGCGCTCATAGCCTTCATACGCGGTACCCTGCGAAAATTCCAGCAATTGCAGGCGGCTGTAAACCCGGCCGGGTTGTCCGGCCAGCGCTGCCAACAGGCTAAACTCGGTTGGGGTCAGCTCCAGTTCTCTGCCATCCTTCTTCACCTGGTGCGCGTCCGTATCTATTTCCAGGTCACCAATCTGCAGGGTTTTCGCTTCCGTCCGTGCCGCGGCCCCCACCCGGCGCAGAACGGCTTTCACCCGGGCTACCACCTCCCGCGGAGAGAATGGCTTGGAAATGTAATCATCCGCGCCGAGTTCCAGCCCGATCAGGCGGTCCAGCTCATCCACCCGGGCAGTTAACATCAAAATGGGGATATCTGACTTGCGGCGCATTTGCCGCGCTACTTCCAATCCATCGATACCCGGGAGATTCAAGTCCAACAGTACCAGGTCCGGTTTTTCAGTCTCCCAACGAGACAGGCCTTCATCCCCGCGGTTGGCATGCGACACGCTGTAGCCCGCCTTCTCCAGGTAGCCGCGCAGCACCCGCACCAACTCCATCTCGTCTTCAATGATCAATATTCGTTCCATGCGGTCATTATAGCATTCGCGATTAACCCGAGTCCCCAACCGGGAAAACCTTCACAACTTCTTCACATCTATTACACAGCTTGTTCATAAGCCAGAGCTATCATTTGCTCTGTAGTCAATCAAAACCATAAAGGAGAACGAATGAAAAAGATTGTTGTGATCGTGATCGCTGTAGTTGCCGTGGCAGCGCTGGCTTTTGGAGTTGTGAATTTTGTGCGCGCTAACCAGGCACAAACGGCTGTCGCTGGTCAAGGTTGGATCCAGGGCGTCCCCGGTATGATGCAGTACGGGTACGGCGAACGATCTGGCCGCATGATGGATAACCAGGGAGCCGGCCGCGGCCGCAGTATGATGGGCACTGGCCAGTCTCGCGGGTATGCCTCTGGCGCGGACACACTGCACACCTATATGCAGGATGCCCTGGCTGAAAAGCTTGGTATGACCAGTGATGAGCTGTCCACCAGCCTGAACGATGGCAAGAGCCTGCTGGACCTGGCTGCTGATAAGGGTATGACCGTTGCTGACTTCCAGACTATGCAAGAGGAAGCTCGCGTGGCAGCCATTGACAAAGCTCTGGCGGACGGCGTTATCTCCCAGAACCAGGCTGACTGGATGAAAACCAACCAGGTGGGTTTCCACATGGGTTTCGGCGGCTGGTAATTTTCAGCCAATGACTAGAAAAACCACCTCCGGCTCACGGAGGTGGTTTGCTTTTAATATTGCACGCTGGAGATCAAATCCAGCTTATCCAGCCGGTGGGTCGCTTTGATCCGGCGGATGGTGCCGGTCAGGCCGCGCATCACCAGGCTGTCCGTCTTGGCGCCGTTCGGGATGTAATCCACCCCGTTGAGCAGGTCGCCGTTGGTGACGCCGGTGGCGGCAAAGAACACATCATCCGAAGAGACCAGGTCCTCGATCAGCAGCGCCTGGTTGAAATCTACCCCCATTTCGATGGCCCGCTGTTTTTCCGTTCCGTTGCGCGCGAACGGCTTCCCCACCAGGTTGCCGCCCATGCAGCGCAGCGCGCAAGCGGCCATCACACCTTCCGGCGTCCCGCCGATCCCCATCAGCACATCCACGCCTGAGTTTTCCATACAGGTCATTAAAGCGCCGGCGATATCGCCATCCGGCAGCAGGCGGATGCGCGCCCCGCAGGCCCGCACTTCTTTCACCAGGTTCTGGTGCCGGTCTCGGTCCAAAATCGCGACCGTGACATTTTCAACCTTCTGACCCAGCGCGCGCGCGACATTGTTCAGGTTATCCCGCACCGGCGCGTTTATGTCGATGGCATCCCGCGCGGCCGGACCGACCGCGATCTTGTGCATATAAACAAACGGCCCGGGGTTGTACATCGTTCCCCGCGGCGCCAGCGCGACAGATGAGATGGAATTGGGTGAGCCGTTGGCCAGCAGCCGTGTGCCGTCGATCGGGTCGACGGCAATATCCACCATCGGCTGGCTGCCGTTGCCCAGCTTCTCGCCATTGTACAGCCAGGGGGCATTGTCTTTTTCACCCTCGCCGATCACAATGATGCCGTCCATATCGACCGTGTTCAAAACCAGGCGCATAGCTTCCACCGCCGCGCCGTCCGCGCCTTCCTTATCTCCCCGACCCATAAAACGCGCCGCGGAGAGCGCCGCAGCCTCAGTTACACGCACCAGTTCCAGGGCTAAGTTTCTTGTCGGTGTGGAATTCAACGCGGTCCTCCTGCTAAACCCATAAGAAAGTTATCAGATAATAAGCAATCACCCCGGCCCACAGCCAGGAATCTACCCGGTCAAAGAAGCCGCCGTGCCCGGGCAGCAGGCTGCCAGAGTCTTTCACCCCGGCCTGCCGCTTGAAAACACTCTCGGAAAGATCACCCAGGGGGGTGAGAGCGCTCATCACCAGCGCGATGATGGCTGCCTGCCCGGCAGTGACGGGTGATCCCCAGATCTGCCAGAGCGCAGCCAGCCCGATGGTACCGCCGATCGAGATGATGATACCGCCAAAATAGCCTTCCCAGGTCTTCTTCGGGCTGACCCGGCGGGACATGGGGTGCCGGCCCAGCGCGCTGCCGATGAAGAAGGCGCCGACATCCGCCCACCAGGTAGCCGGCAGCGCCACCAGGAACCACCACATCCCGCCGTCCATTTGCCGCAGCGAGATGAGGTACGAACCGATCCAACCAATGTAGAAGAGACCGCCCAGCGTGGCGGCAAAGTCGGTGGCGGCCTGGTCGCGTCCCCGTTCATAACTCACCAGGTGATGCGTCATGGCCGCCAGGATGATTCCGCTGATCAGCAGGTCAGCGTGCGCGAAGTTCAACCAATGCCGGCATGCGAGGATCGCCAGTGTGCCGCCAACCACCAACCAGCTGGCCGGCTGCGCGCCGCACAGGCGCATCAGGCGGGTATATTCCCAGGCAGCCAGCCCTAAAAAGATGGCGATCAAAACAGAAAAGTAAATACCACCCACAAACACTGCGGCTAATCCGATCGGCAGCAGGGTGAAGGCAACGATCAATCGCTGTTTCATCATGTTTTGTGTTTCAATCCTGCGGGGGTTCAGCTTCCAACAGGCCGAAACGGCGGTTGCGCTGCTGGTAGGCTTTAACGGCTTTCACCAGCTCCTCCCGCCCGAAATCCGGCCAGTAGACAGGTGTAATATAAAGTTCGGAATAAGCGGCCTGCCAGACCAAAAAGTTGGAAAGGCGCATTTCGCCGGAGGTACGGACGACCAGCTCCGGGTCAGGGATGCCGGCGGTGAAGAGGTGCTGACTGATCAGTTCCTCGGTAACATCTTCCGGCTTTGTGCCGCCGCGGATGATCTCCTCCACCGCGTGGACGATCTCATCCTTGCCGCCGTAATTGAAGGCGATCACAACCGTCAGGCGGTCGTTGTTTTTGGTCAGTTCAATCGCGTCCAGGACTTTTCGGCGCAAGTTTTCAGGCAGCCGCTCCAACCGGCCGATATGGCGCAGTTGTACGCCTTCTTTGTGTAATTCTACTAACTCCCGCTCGATCACGCTTTCAAGGATCTTCAGCAACCCGTCCACTTCTTCGCGCGGACGGCCCCAGTTCTCAGTGGAGAAAGCGTAGATCGTCAGGTAGCGCACGCCCAGTTCCACACAGGCGCGAATGACCCGGCGCAGATTCTCCGTCCCGGCCTGATGGCCGGCTAAGCGCGGCAAGCCGCGTTTTTTTGCCCAGCGGCCGTTGCCATCCATAATGATGGCGATATGCTGCGGAACCGGCTGTTCTTTGGTCGTGCTCGATGAAGATGACATGCGGTACCCGTCAAACTTCCATGATCTCTTTTTCTTTTTTCGCGCCAACCGTGTCGATCAAACCAATGTAATGATCGGTCAGCTTCTGTAATTCTTCCTCGCCCAGCGCCAGGTCATCCTCGGAGATCAGCTTTTCTTTCTCATATTCGCGCAGATCTTTGATCATATCGCGCCGGATATTGCGCAGTTCCACCCGGGAGGCCTCCAGCTGATGGTGGACCATCTTTACCAGGTCGCGGCGGCGTTCTTCGGTTAATGGGGGTAAGTTGAGGCGGATGACTTTACCGTCGTTGTTGGGGGTCAGCCCCAGCTCTGAGGCCAGGATGGCTTTTTCAATATTCTTGATGGACGAGGCATCAAATGGTTTGATCAACAGCTGCCGGGGTTCAGGGATGCTGATGCTGGCCAATTGCATGAGCGGCGTGGCAGTGCCGTAATACTCCACGGGGAGTTTTTCAACGATCGCCGGGGAGGCCCGCCCGGTGCGGATGGTGGCCAGCATGTCTTCCAGCGCCGTCATGGCGGTCTTCATGTGCCCTTCGGCTTCTTTCACAGATTCTTTGATCACGGCTCCTCCTCGAAGTCAAATGGTCTGCAGTTATTATAGTGTATTTCACCGCCGCGGTCGTAATCATCCGCGGCCTGGTTGTAATAAAATCTGAAATCAGGAAAAACTGTAAGGAATCAGGGGCATGAAACCGCCGGGTGGCATGGGCGCGGAATAATAGAAACCGGGAGGGCATACCCTCCCGGCAGATAACGCTACACCGCGGGCTGAACGATTGATCTCGGCTTGCGGAAGATCACAGGGAAGAATAGCGGCACCAGCAGCAGGCAGGCCGCGAAGATGCCAAAAGCCGCCGGGAAACCCAGGCTTTTTGAGATGCCGCCGCCCAGCCCCAGGCCGATCCCCTGGCCGATGTTCGTGACAGCCATCAAAATGGAATACATGGAGGCAGCGATGGTGGGCTGGGTGTACTTCATGGCCAGCGCGAAATAGATGGCCTGCCCCATGCCGTACGCCAGCCCAAAGAAGACCGCGGATGCCCACACCAGCGGCAGGCTCTTCACCAGCGCCAGCAAAGCCAACGCGGGCAGCAGCAATATGACTGTCACCCATAAGGCCTTGCGGTCGCCCAGCCGATCCATGATGCTGCCGCCCGCCAGGGCGCCGGCTACGCAGCCAATACCCCAGACGGTGGTGATCAGGCCGGCGGTGCTGAGATTTATTTGCCCCGGGAAGCGGGCACTAAAGGCCGGGTTTACCAGTTGGTTGGCGCCAACGATCACCAGGAAGATCAGCAGCCCCACGGCCGAAACAGCCAGTACTTTGGCCTGCTTGAAGGCGGCAAAAGCTCCCCAATCAAAACGCTCGCCGGGGTTGAAGACCTCCCGCATGAAGAAGAGCAGGGGGATGGGGATGAGGGTCAGGACAGCCAGAAAATAGAAGACGGCCGACCAACTGTAATTCTGGGCAATGAAACCAGCCAGCGATGCCGCGGCGATCACACCCACCGAACGTCCGCCCACCATAAAGCCCTGCAAAATGCCTTTTTCATTCTCCGGGGTGGTATCCAGTGCCAGGCCGTCCGTGCAGGTATCATAGAAGGCCATCCCCAGCTGCAACAGGAAGGCCACGCCGACAAAGACCCAGTACTGCTTGCCCGGGTCCACCTGCGCGACTGCGATCAGGCAGCCAAACTGAACCAGCAGCCCGATCAGGATGTACGGCTTGCGGTGCCCCAACCCGAAGAAGTTGAAGCGGTCGCTCAGCATACCGAACAGGATCTTGATCACAAACGGGATGAGCGCGATGGTGGAAAAGATCCCCACCTTCCCCATATCAAGCCCCCGCTCCAACATATACAGCGCGTTCAGGGAGGCAAAGTAACCCAGGATGGTGCCCTGGGTAAAGTACAACAGTCCGAACATGGAAAAACGCAGAGCTTTGGACGGCTGCTTCATTATTTCTCTCCTACCATGGTACCGGCCGGCTTGCCCACCAGCGCGTCCAGTAAGGCTTGTTTATCCCAGGCATTCAACACCAGGATGGGCATTTTATTTTCCATACAGAGGGTCAACGCGGTGGGGTCCATCACTTCCAGGCGCAGGTTCAACGCGTCAATGAAAGACAGGTGGTCGAACTTAACCGCGTCCGGGTTTTTCACCGGGTCTTTATCATAAACGCCGTCAACCTTGGTGGCTTTGATGACGACATCCGCGTCAATTTCCATCGCGCGCAGGGCAGCGGCGGTATCCGTGGAAAAGAAGGGGTTGCCAGTGCCGGCGCCAAAGATGACTACCAGCCCTTCCTCCAGGTGATGGATGGCCCGCCGGCGGATATAAGGTTCCGCCACAGACCGCATCTCGATGGCGGACAGCACGCGGGTCATCACACCCATGCTTTCCAGTGCGTCCATCAAAGCCAGGGCATTCATGACCGTCGCCAGCATGCCCATGTAATCCGCGGTAGCGCGGTCCATGCCTGAATCGAGGCCGACCTTGCCGCGCCACAGGTTGCCCGCGCCGATCACAATCGCCACGTCCACGCCCAACTCACGCACATCTTTCACCCGTTGAGCGATGTCCCGCGCGCGAGCCGGGTCGATACCGCTGCCTGCGATCCCGGAGAGCGATTCGCCTGAAAGTTTCAGCAAGATCCGGTGGTATTTAAGGTTGTCCATCATCTGCCTCCTGCGATAGTTTTATTGTAGTATAAAAAAAGCCAACCTTGCGGTTGGCTTGCGAATGGTTTTAGCCTTGCGTGCTTTCACCCAGTTCCCACCGGGCCAAACGCCGTACGACAATGTTCTCGCCCATCGATACGATGGCGTCATTCAGGAGGGCCTGAATGGTCACTTTGTCATCGCGAATGTATGCCTGGCGCAGCAGGACAGACTCGTTCTTGAACTTCTCGAGGGCGCCTTCGACGATCTTGGGGATGATAGTCTCGGGCTTGCCTTCTTCTCTGGCCTTGGCAGCGGCAATACCGCGCTCGTGTTCCAGGTCAGCTTCGGGGATGTCTTCTTCCTTGATATAGCGCGGAGCTGCGGCAGCGACCTGCAGGGCGATCTCATGGGCGAATTTGCGGAAGTTTTCGGTGCGGCCGACGAAATCGGTTTCGCAGTTGACTTCCACCATGACACCGACGCGGCCGTCACCGTGGGAGTAGAGCTCCACCACGCCAGCGGAAGCCGTGCGATCCGCGCGCTTGGCAGCTGTCGCCAGACCTTTTTCGCGCAGGTAATCCACAGCCTTGTTGTAGTCGCCGTCAGCGCTTTCCAGGGCTTTCTTGCAGTCAGAGATGCCAGCCGCGGTAGCTTCACGCAACTGTTTGATCATTTCGGTGGTGATTTGTGCCATTTTCTACTTTCCTGTTTGGTATGGATTAGGCTTCAACGTCGGCTTCGGGTTCATCGGCCGCGGCAGCTTGAGAAATTTTCGCGCGGGTGGAATCACCGAGCAGAGCTTCATCAGATAATTCGGGTTCTTCGACCTCAGACGGACCACGGACGCCGTCGGGGTCTCCCTCATTCAGGATGGATCTGCCTTCAATGACCGCGTCCGCGATCTTGGCAACCATCAGCTTGATGGCGCGGATGGCATCATCATTGGAGGGGATAACGTAATCCACACCGCTGGGATTGCAGTTGGTATCCACCATGGCGATCACCGGGATACCGGTTTTGTTGGCTTCTTTGATGGCGGTTTCTTCGCGGTCAATATCCACCACAAAGACCAGGTCAGGGATGCGAACCATTTTCCGCACACCAGACAGGCGGATGAGCAAGCGGTTGATCTCGCGGCCGATCAGCAGACCTTCCTTTTTGGTCAGGCGGTTGATCTCGCCGGTCTCGCGCATTTTCTCGAGGCGGTTCAACTCATTGATACGGGCGAACATGGTGGTCCAGTTGGTCAGCATACCGCCCAGCCAGCGTTCGGTGACGTAGGGCATACCGCAGCGTTCAGCTTCTTCTTTCACCGTTTCCTGCGCCTGGCGCTTGGTGCCAATGAAGAGGATCACGCCGCCGTTGGAGACGGTTTCGCGCACCAGGTTGTAGGCGGTGTTGAGAGCTTTGACGGTCTGCTGCAGGTCAATAATGTGGATGCCGTTGCGCTCGGTGAAGATGTAAGGGCGCATGTGGGGATCCCACTTGTTGGTGCGGTGACCGAAATGGACACCGCTTTCGAGTAGTGCTTTCATGGAAATCACTGTAGACATAAATACTCCTTCGCGTTTGGCCTCCGGCTTCGTCATTCCGGGCTGAAGCTCCGAATACGGGGCACGCTCAGTCAGGTCGAAAGCCGTGTGAGATAAGTACTCCCGGGACACCCCGGGGCGCAAGGATTATATCACAGAAATGAATAAATCCGCGGCCGGAGCCGCGGATTTAACTTCACAGTTATCACTCACCGGGGTGTTAGTTGACCTGGTACGGCACTTCCAGGATCACGATGTTATCCAGGTTCAGCAGGCTCTTGCGCAGTGTCTCCGCGGTGCGGGTATGCAAGAAGCGCGTCCACACCCGGCGCGGATTGAACTGCGGCACCACGATCGTGATCACCTCATTCGGCGCCAGCTCTTGTGACAGCTGCTTGACATACTCCAGCAGTGGTTCCATAAACTCCCGGTAGGGTGAGCGCAGCACCACCAACCGCACGCCGTCCCCCCATTTGGTCCATTTCGTCTCGATCTTTTCTGTCTCAGCCGGGTCCATGCTGATGTGCAGCGCGGTGATATCCGTGGAGAGGGTGCGGGCATATTTCAATGCCGTTAAGGTACCCTTATGCACTCCGCCGATCGGCATGATGACGCGGTTGCGGACCACGCGGTTGGTGGCCATCCCGTTATCCAGCGAGAGCTGCGCGGCCAGGCCTTTATAGTGGTGATGGATGGTGTAGAACCCCAGGATCAACAACGGCGTGATAATGACGACCACATAGGCACCGTCCTTGAATTTGGTGACCGCGAAGATACTCATCACGACCAGGGTTAAAACTGCTCCAAAGCCGTTGATGATCATTTTTGAGACCCAGCCAGTGGTATTGCGGACGATGGAACCCGGCTCAACGATCTCCTCGCCCGGTTTCAGGTGGCCAGATTTCCACCAGCGGCGGGACATCCCCCACTGGGACAGGGTGAATGACAGGAACACGCCAATGGCATACAAAGGGATCAGCTTGGATACGCTGGCTTTGAACAGGATCACCAGCAGGGACGCCAACGCGGCCAGCGTCATGATGCCGCGCGAAAAGACCAGGCGGCCGCCTTTCTGGGTCAGCTGCTTGGGCAAAAAGCCGTCACCGGCGATCAACGCGCCCAGGCGGGGAAAATCCGCGAAGGCGGTGTTGGCGGCCATGATCAGGATGATGGTCGTAGAGGAGATGGTGGCCAGGTACAGGATGCCGCGGTTGTTGTAGATGGTGCGGGCCAGCTGTGAGATGACTGTTTCACTTTCTGCCGGCAAAGCGCCGATCTTGATCGACAGGAAAGTGGTGGCGATCAGCATGGTACCCAGGATACCGGCCATCCAGAGCAGGGTCGCGCCGGCGTTTTTGGAGCGCGGCTCTTTGAAAGCGGTGATGCCGTTGGAGATGGCTTCCACGCCCGTGAGCGAGGTGGTACCGTTGGCAAAGGCTTTCAGGATCAGGAAGAGGGTCACCGCCTGCACGCCAGGCTCTACCACCGGCGGGTTGACGACGACACCCAGGCTGCCGGTGGCATATTTGGCCAACCCCAGGATCAGGGTGACGAACATCATCACCAGGAAGAAATAAGTGGGGATGGCAAAGGTAACGCCGGACTCTTTGACCCCGCGCAGGTTGATCACCATGATGAGAAGGATCATGGCGACCGCGATGTGTACCCGGTAAGGGTACAGAGTCGGATAGGCGGAAGTCAGCTGAGCCACACCCGAAGAGATGGAAACCGCCACGGTCAGGATGTAGTCTGTCATCAACGCCGCGCCGGCAGTCTGCGCCGGCAGTTCGCCCAGGTTATCACGCGCCACAATGTAAGCGCCGCCGCCGCCCGGGTAGGCATGGATGGTCTGTTCATACGAGAAAGTGAGAATTGCCAGCAGAACCACGATGCCGATCACCAGCGGTAGCGAGAAATGCATAGCGGACACACCCGCCACCAGCAGGATGGTCATTAACTCTTGCGGCCCGTAGGCAACCGAAGACAGCGCGTCCGAGGAGAAAACCGCCAGACCAACCAGCTTGCCAATAGCCTGGTGCGCGGCTTCCGCGGTGGCGATCGGCTTTCCGGTAAACAGGTGGGACCAGGCCGGGTTGGGTTTACGGTCGATGGTTTCTTCAAAAATGTTATCGTGATTAGGGTTGATCTGCACGGGTATTTCCTTTCGCGCTAATTATAAAACATCCGCGCGCCGGTCAAGCACGGTGGATCGTCCAATCCTCGACTGCCCAGATGCTGGTGGCAATTTGCTGGATAAAGTAGCGGTCATGCGTAATCGCCAGCACCGTCCCTGTGAACTCCAAGAGAGAGGCTTCAAAGCGTTCGCGGGAAGGAATATCCATGTGGTTGACCGGTTCGTCCAACAGCAGCAGGTTGCAGCCCTGCGCGGCCAGCGCCGCCAGGATCAACCTGGCCCGTTCGCCGTAGGAGAGGCTGGCCACCGGTGTAAAAACATCATCCCCCGCGAACAGGTAGCGGTGCAGGTAATTCCGCGCCTGGGTGTCGTTCCAGCCGGTGGCATGGCGAACCACTTCCAGCGGATTTTCGCCATCCGGCAGGGTATCCTGCTCCTGCGGGAGATATCCGGGTACCGTGCCAGCGCCAAGCGTAACAGCGCCGGCCAGCGGTGGCAGTTGACCGATGATCGTCCGCATCAGGGTGGTTTTACCGCAGCCATTTTCGCCTATGATCACCGCCCGCTCGCCCTTTTTCAGGTAAAGGTTCACGTTTTCCAGCAGGGTCAGCGTTTCATAGCCTACCGACACCGCGTCCAGCTGCAGAACGCGCTGCCCGCTGCCCGGGGTGTTATCAAAATCCAGCTTGACGCTCCAGCCTGAGCGCGGTTTATCAATGTGGTCTTCATTTTGCAGTTTTTGTAACCGCTTCTCCATGTGGACCGCCCGGCCGACGGTTGCCCGCGCGCGGTTGGCAAAAAAGGCCTTGGCAAATTTATCTCCGCCGTCCGCTTTACCGCCTTTATGAAAGCGGGCAATATCGCGCAGGTGTGATGCCGCGCCGCGCAAGTCAGCGATCTCTTCCTGCTGTTCGGCATACCGCTGCCACGCGTTCTGCCGCTCCACCTCTCTTGCCTGCAAGTAGTCGGAGTAGTTGCCGCTGTATTCTTTTATCTGATGCGTCACCGGATCCAGTTCCAGGATGATGTCACAGATTCGGTCCAGAAAGACCCGGTCGTGCGAAATGACCAGTGCCGCGGCGCGAATCCGCGTCAGCCAGTCTTCCAGCCATTCCAGCATCGGGATGTCGAGGTGGTTGGTCGGCTCGTCCAGCAGATACACCGCCGGCGAGGTCATGAGCAGCGCGGCCAGCGCCAGGCGCGTTTTCTGCCCGCCGGAGAGATGCGCCACGGGCGTATCACCTGGCTGTGATGCCAGCCCGAACTGCCTCAGCACCTCTTCCGCCGGGAGCGCATTGTTCGACACCCGGGCAAGCTCGCCCAGCAGCCCATCATATACTACCCGGGCACCAGAATCATCCGGGTTCGCGCTGATCTTTTCCGCCGCGGTTTCCAGCTGCGCCAACAGGGTCGGCAGGTTGCCGGAAGTACGAGAAAGATATTCATCCACCGTCTCAGCCGTGGAAAATTCCAGCCCTTGCGGCAGGTAACCCATCCGCAGGCCAGCCGGCGTCCAGTGGACGGAGCCGCTGTCAGGCAGTTCAACCCCGGCCAGGATGCGCAGCAGGGTGGTTTTGCCGCAGCCGTTCGGGCCGACCAGGCCGGCGACTTCGCCGGGTTTCAGGGTAAAAGAGATTTTTTGCAGGACGGTCTTTAAACCGTAAGATTTGGAAAGATTGGATACAGCTAACATAGCAACCTCAAAATGGAAAACAAAACCGGGAGCAGGGCTCCCGGGAAGATCACCTTAAACGGTGAAACACACGCAGCGTTCTGCTTGATACGTTGGGTGGTTTAGAGAGTGATTTCCATTAGTAGTATTGCCTCGATTACCTGCATTATAGCACGCGGAGATGTTACCTGCCTGTCCAGAAAGCCTTCCGCGGCCAGGATGCCATCGAACGCCTGGCGCATATCCGCCAGTGCTTTCTCACGCCAACGCGCTTCACGCGGGTAGTACAGCTCATCAAACTGGTCTTCTACCCAGGCCAGCGAGCGCGGGTTAGCCGCGCCGAAGCGGCGGGCTTGCATCTCAAACACCATGGTGCGCAGTGAGCGGATGCCGGCGGCCAACGAATTGCCGTAGGTGCCAAACTCGCAGGCGGCAGTGTAGAACTGCTGGACCCGCGGGAATTCTTGCACCACTTCGTACAGGTAATCCACCAGGTCGCCGTAGAGCGCATAGAATTCCTGCGGATCGGCTTTCTGTACCAGCGGATAGTGAAATCGGCTGGATAATTCCTGCGAACTGGCCGGCTGGCGGGGAGAGTTGACCAGGCTCATCTGGTAGCGCGGACCATACCCGGTGTGCATGTCCAGGTGCAGCACCCGCGGATATGCCGCGAACAGGCCGCGGAAGAGATCCAGCATGACGCGCGTCTCCTCCTCCTGCCCGGTTGAGCCGTAATAGATGCCGTCCGGGAAGCAGTACTGCCCCATCAGAGAGCCGGCCATGAATGTTTTGCGGCCCAGAATCAACGCGGCCCACAGTACTCGCAGGACGTACCAATTGCGATTGATGATGCCGGCATTGATCTTCCGCTGCGGATAGACCAGTGCTTCCATCCGGCGGGCGGCCGGGTTGAAGGCCGGGTCAAAACCGGCGGGATCACCAATGAAATTGCGGTTCAGGTCTACGTTCTGCCCGTTGACTTTGCGGTGGTATTTCATCCCGTACGGGTTAAGCGCGTGGACCAGAACGATACCCGTGGTCTGGTGGTCGAGCGCCGGCAGATATTCGCGCAGAAAAAGCTGCTGCATGGCAGCGCCGGTGTAGCCCTCAATGCCGTGCTCGCCGCTGGTTTGTATGAAGAGGCGCTCGCGGCGGGGAGGCCGCGCCATGATCCAATCGATGTGCAGGTTGGCATCAGTCGACAGGGTATGCGTCCGCAGCTCCGCGCCCGGGTAATACTGGCGGATCAGCGGGAGTGAGTCAATGAATTGCTGGCGGGATTCTTCATACGTGGTGCAAAAATAGGCTTCGATGGACATCGCGGTACCTCTCTGGGGGATATTGTAGCCGGCCTGACGAAAACACGCAAAGGAGATTTTTCGGAAAGAATGCTATGATTCACTTATGGATATTCAAGAACTGACCCAACACATGGATGAATTCGTGCGTTCCAAAGGCTGGTACACTGCCGGCAGCCGCCGTCCGCAGACGGCACGCAACCTGGCGGTCTCCCTCAACCTGGAAGCGGCGGAAGTGCTGGAACATTTTCAATGGACCGAGCAGCCGGCCAACCCGGCGGAACTGGCCGGGGAATTAGCGGATGTCGCGCTCTATTTGCTGCAGCTGGCACAGGTCAGCGGGATCGACCTGGAACAGGCGGTGCTGCAGAAACTGGCCGTCAATCGGGACCGCACCTGGGACGCGGACAAAAGGTAAAAATAAAGCCTCTTTTTACTTGACACTTTCGCTGTCAGCGTGTATAATGACAGCATTACTGCCATGCAAGCAGATCGATACCCGCAGCGGGGTCACGCGGGAACCCAACCAACACCTATGTAATTCAGCGTTATCGCAGTCATTCCTTTTCAATACAGGAAGCAGATTCAAATTCGATAGGTTTTACTCTTGACAGTATTACGTACCAGTGTTATAATATAGTCGTTAGTGAGGAAAGGGGTTTTGATGACTTTCGACGAAGAGCAATTCTTGATCCATGAACTGGCAGATGCCTCGGGTGTATCCACCCGCACCATCCGCTATTACATCGCTGAAGGGTTGCTGCCAGCTCCATCCAACCGCGGACGGTACGCCTATTACCAGGCTGAATATCTGGACCGCATCCTCCTGATCAAAGCGCTGCAGTCAGATTTTTTGCCGCTGAGGGAGATCCGCCTGGTGATGGAGCAGGTCAAAGCCGACGATCTGGCCCCGCTCAGGAAGGATGAAGACCTGCGGCGGCAGTACTACAGAAATTTGCGGTCCCAGTCTCCATCCTGCATCATCGCCGAGGATGATACCGCCGCCGGGTACATTCAGAACCTGATGGCGCCGGCCACGCTCGGGGTGTCCGAAGATAGAACCCTGCACCACCGGCCGATGCGACCCCCGACGCTGCGGCAGATGAACCAGCAAGCCAGCGCGCCAAATGGCTGGCGCGAGCGGCACATCATGGACGGGGTCAGACTGCTGGTCCGCGAGGATATAGAAAGTCAGGCGGGTGCGAAGTTGCAGACGATCATCATCGCGCTGCGCCAAATGTTCAGGCTTCTGTGAAAGCCGCCGGGGCAGCACCCCGGGAAAACACATAAATGCAAAGTCAAAAGGAGGAGAATTATGACTGAGAAAAACATTGCTTTGAAGTTAACTGCCGATACCATACTGGTAAAGAAAAGCGTACCCACCCGCCGTATTATAGAGGTCGCGCTGAAGGCTCCCGAGCTGACCGACGCTATCAAGCGTCCGCCATTAAACCTGGCGCTGGTATTGGACCGCAGCGGATCCATGGGCGGCGAAAAACTGGAAGACGCGAAGTATGCCGCCATCCAGATCGTGGAGCTGCTGAGCGACATTGACCACCTCTCCGTCGTGCTGTTTGACGACGAGGTCGATCTGCTGGTTGCCAGCCAGCCGGCCACACCGGAAAACAAGCGCGAGATCATCCAGACTCTGGCGTGCATACACTCCGGCGGCTCCACCCACCTCTCCGGCGGATGGCTAACCGGCTGCCAGCAGATCGCGAATACCATGCGATCAGGCGAAACCAACCGCTGCCTGTTATTGACAGATGGCCAGGCGAATGTGGGCATCACCTCTGGCGAGGAATTAGCCATGCATGCCAAGCAGATCCGTATCCGCGGGATTTCCACCTCTTGCTTCGGCCTGGGGCTGGGATTCAACGAGCGCCTGCTGGAAGGCATGGCCAATGAAGGCGGCGGCAAGTTCTACTATATCGAACGGGCCAAAGATATCCCGGCCGTGCTGGCGCTGGAGTTGGGTGAGCTAACCGCCATGGTAGCTACGGATGTAAAGATCCATGTACAGCTGCCCGCGGGTGCCAGCGCCGAAGTTCCAGCCGGCTGGCACACAGAGCTGGCTGGTCAGCAGTTGACCATCCATGCCGGTGACCTGTACGCGAAGCAGGAAATTGAGTTTTACGTGCGCCTGACCACGCCACCCTTCTCCAAAGTCCCGGAGCTGGTTGTTCCGGTGGAAGTCGAAACCCAGGGGGGTATCGCGAAAGGCATAGTGACCAGCAGCCTGACCTTCACCTACGCGGATGATTCCGTCGTCGACCAGGCCGTGCTGGATAAGGAAATGATGTCCCATTACGCCCGGGTGGAAGTGGCCGAAGCGGCCAGCGAAGCCCTGCGCCTGGAACGGGAAGGTCTGGGTGAGATAGGCGGCGAGGCCCTCGCTGAGCGGGTCAAGGCGAACATGCCTTTCCTGGCGGAGAACGACGCGCAGTTGTACCTGGACATGGGACTGCGCATCCGCCGCGGCATGGATGAAGCGGACCGGAAAACCAGCCATTCACGGGAATACCGCGATCGCAAACGCTTCAACCGCTAATTAATACGCGATTAACTCTGGGGGAAATCAGGGGATGCAGAGAGTTCCCGAACTCACCAGCTGTTCGGGAACTCTCGTGAAAGTAAGATGTGATGACAGACTCAATGAAGAAAAAAGGAATTTCCGATTGATGATGAAGAGAACCTGGCTGAGTTCGTCAGGGAGTTTCAACAGAACGGCTTGTTCGAGATAAAAGCCAGGTTGGAAGCCAACTTCAGAAAGTTGTTTAAAGTGATCTTTATGGCTAAGGGCAGTAGGGATAATTTCTTCCCGTCCGCGTGACAAACAATGATGGTTTGAACCCGCTGGCTGCAACTGCAGCCCGGCACATTCCGCCATTTCGGATAATAAATATGAAAGGGATTTTATAAATGAATAATGATACTGATGTTTTGATTGAATTTTTGGAGATGCCGTTGGGCGGTACGGATGCAGTTTTTTCTCGCTTCCTATCCCTGCCCAATGCCAGGGAATATTCCGGCGGCGGACAGCGGCGTTTCGTCTACGTCCCTGGCCGGCGGACAGATCGGGTGCTGCTGGTGGCGCATGCCGATACTGTCTGGCACGGGCGCCAGGGTGGGCATGAGGTTGTGCTGGAGAATGGGATTTTCCGCTCTGGCACGGCAGATGTTGGGATTGGCGCGGATGATCGCGCCGGCTGCGCTGCGCTGTGGTGCCTGCGCGAGTCCGGGCATTCTCTGCTGATTACTGATGGCGAAGAGGTTAAGCCTATCGAGAATAAAGGTGCATATTATTTGGTACATGAACAGGAGAAGGTGGCCGATGAGATTAATCAGCATGCCTACATGCTGGAGTTGGATAGACTAGGTAGTCAGGATTGCAAGTACTATTACATTCCTGTTACATATGCTTTTCGCCAGTATATTGAGAGCGCGACTGGATATTTGGTGCCTGATAATTCAAGCTATACGGATATTGTGACTTTGTGCAGGGAGATTTGCGGAGTCAACCTCAGCATTGGTTACCTGAATGAACATGGGGAAGAGGAAAAACTCGTCCTGGACGACTGGCTGCATACGCTAAAAATAGTCCGGTACATGCTGGCCGGTCCGCAGGCGCGGTTCCCACAAATTAACAATGACTAACAAATCCCGGCGCGCAGCCGGGATTTTGATTCACTCTCTCCTTACAGCTCCTGCCGCCCGGCCAGCGCGCGCAGCAGCGTGTTCTGGTCAGCGTACTCCAGTTCTCCGCCCACCGGCAGACCGCGGGCCAGGCGGGTGACGCGCGCGCCGCTGCCAGCCAGCTGCTTTTGCAGGTACTGGGCGGTCGCGTCCCCTTCCATGCTGGGGTTGGTCGCCAGGATCACCTCGCGGATCTGCCCGGCGCGCACGCGTTCCAGCAATTCGCGGATGCGTAAGTCCTGCGGGCCAATGCCCTCGATCGGCGAGAGCACGCCGTGCAGCACGTGGTACAACCCCGCGAAGGCGCCGGTCTTTTCCAGTACCAGCACGTCCAACGGCTTTTCCACCACGCACAGACTGGCTCGGTCCCGCCGATCCGATGAACAGATCTCGCAGCGTTCCCGCCCGGCCAGCGTGATATTAAAACACTCCGGGCAGAGGGTAATGCCGGCTTTCAAACCCTGCAAAGCGCCAGAAAGATTACGTGAGACCTCATCCGGCGCGTTGAGCAGATAGAAAGCCAGGCGCGAGGCGGTTTTTGGGCCGATTCCCGGCAAGCGGGAGAAGGCATCCACCAAATCTTGCAGTGGTTCAGGCAGGCCGGCCATTAAAGACCCAGCCCTCCCAATCCGCCGGAAAGCGGGCCGAGCTTCTGGCTGGCCAGTTCCCGGCTCTGGTCCAGCGCGGCATTCACGGCGCTCAACACCAGGTCCTGCAGCATATCCGCGTCAGCGTCTTTCAGCAGTTCCGGGTCAATGCTGACCGCCTGGCAATGCTGATCGCCGGTCATGGTCACTTTGACCACCCCGCCGCCAACGCTGGCTGTCACCGTCTCTTCCGCCAGCTGATCCTGCGCCACGGCCATCTGCTCCTGCAGTTTCTTCAGCTGAGACATCATGCCCCCGCCGCCCCCCATGCCGCCGCCACCGCCCATCGGGCGATTGTATCCTTTTGCCATCTTGACTCCTTATTTTCCTTTGTCTTCGTCTTTAACCGGGGTGACTTTCACCACCCGTCCGCCCAACTCACGGGTTGCCATGCTCACCAGGTTTTCTCTGGCAGTGTCGTTACTTTCAGGTACCGTTCCAGCATCAGTTACCATGCAGCGCAGCTTAACGTCTATCCCCAGCACAGCTTTGATGGCCTGGCGAGTATTCTCCAGGTGGTTCTGCGCTTCAATCTTTTCCTTGATCACCTGGCTCTTGAAGGCCAGCATCACCACACCGTCCTTGAATGACACCGGTACGCAGCTGTTCACCAGCGCCTGGGTGGCCGGGCTGATCCGGCGCACAGCCTCCCCTACTTTCTTCCAGGCGGTGAAAATGCTGTTGGTTTCATCAGATATTTGCCCGGTAATTATCGCTGGCGCGGTTGTTTGCAGCGCAGCGGCGCTGCCCGTTTTTTCGGCGATTGTTGCCGGCGGCGCTGGGCGTGTCTCTTCCGCGCGCGCGGGGCTGGTTTTAACTGGCCCGGGAGTACTTGTCGTCCGTGTGGCCGATTCTGCGACTACTTTCCTCTGCGTTGCCTCCGCAGGTGGGGCGGATTCAACCGCGGTTGCCGCCGGCACGGCGGCCGGGTTGGTCAGCGCGTCAATCGCTTCCACCAGCGCCAGCTCAAAACCCAGGCCGGGCTGCCAGGTGGTGACGCGCGTATCCGCGGCCAGCGGATGGAAGCGCTCCAGCATCGCCAGCACCTGGCGGGTTTCCAACTTGCGCGCCTGTTTCTCCATGCTCTCGCGAACTTCCCGCGTGGCATCGATCAACTCAACCCGGTTGTTTTTGGCCAGCAGCAGCGAGTGCAGATAATCCACCATCTGCCGGGCCAGCGACCGGGCATCCACCCCGGAATCTAGCGCGGTCTGCAGGCGGTCGATGGCTGTGCCGGCATCCGCGGCGATCAGCGCTTCCACCATTCCGGCGATCGATTCATGCGTGGCAGTACCCAGTAAATTCAGGGCGTCTTCCCGCGTCACCTTGCGACCGGTAGAGGCCAGTTGATCCAGCAGGGAGATGGCATCGCGCATGCTGCCGGTCGATTGGCGGGCGATCAGCGTCAAAACTTCTTCCGGCACCTGAATGCCTTCGGCTTCCGCGTTCTTCTTCAGCAGCCCAACTACCGTCGGGATGGGGATGCGGCGGAACTCATAGCGCTGGCAGCGGGAGAGGATGGTAGCCGGCACCTTCTCCAGGTCAGTGGTTGCCAGGATGAACATGGCGTGTGCCGGCGGCTCTTCCAATGTCTTCAACAGGGCATTGAAAGCGTTATTGGTGAACATGTGTACTTCATCGATCAGGTATACCTTGAACTTGCCCACATTGGGAGAGAAATTGATCTTCTCTTTCAAATCGCGGACGTCATCCACCCCCGTGTTGGTGGCGGCATCGATCTCGATCAGATCCAGGAAGGAGCCGTCTCGCACCGCCAGGCAGTTCGGGCAGGCATCGCACGGCTTTTCCGCGCCGTCCGCGGTGCAGTTCACCGCCTTGGCCAGCAGGCGGGCGGTGGTCGTCTTGCCGGTGCCGCGCGGGCCGGAAAAGAGGTAGGCATGCCCCACCCGGCCGGTAGCGATGGCATTCTTTAAAGTCTGCACGATGTGATCTTGACCGACCACTTCTTCCCAGGTTCCGGGGCGCCATTTTCTATACAGTGCTTGTGACATATCAGGGTATGGTGTAGGTGGCCTGGACTTCTCCCAGCGGGTCGTACAGGATGGCTGTTTCGCCTTCCCGCCAGACGGCTTTGGATTGATTCCAGTAGAGATCGATGGCGGTATCCATGCCGGCGCCGCTGTGAAGAATGATGGCGCCGTTCTCATATAAGGTCAGGCCGTGGAACAGGTAGACATTACCGTCACTGTCTTCCAGTTTCCAGCCAGCCAGCTGCAACTCACCAGCGCCTTGCCGCACGAAGGTGACTTTTTCATCGGCCAGGCTGCCCGCGCCGATGATGCTGCTGATATTGATCAGCCCTTTGGGATATTCTTTGACCACAGTGGCAGTTGCCGCCGCTGCCGGTTCAACCGGCAGTACTGCGCCGGCACCGCTGTCATTCCGGGCGGCTCCCAGCATGGATTGCAGCGGCTGGCCCGGCCGATCCCAGATCCATAACACGGTCAGGATGGTGCAGGCTGACAGAACCACATTCAGGAGCAGATACAACAGGAGCCGTGTAGACTGATTCATGGTTTAATCCCTGAGGATATGATAGCATATTCCGGTTATTAGGTGCTTGTGTTTGAGCCGCGAAACGAGAGGCAAATGCCGTATCTGGTGGATGGCCACAACCTGGTCCCGCGTATCGCGGGAATGAGCCTGCAGGATCTGGACGATGAAGAGAAACTGCTGAACCTGCTGGCAGAGTTCGCGCGTGTTGAACAAACCAATGTGGAAGTGTATTTTGACCGCGGGGCGCCCGGCCATGTCGGCACCCGGACTGCCGGGCGGGTAAAAGCTGTGTTCGTTTCCAACCACACCATCGCGGACACGCAGATCATCAAACGCATTCATACCCTGGGGGGTAATGTCAAGAATTGGGTCGTGGTCTCCTCCGACCAGCATATTCAAACCGAAGCACGAAGCGCGCATGCCAGGCTGCTGGATTCCGACGCTTTCGCCAGCCGTCTGCTCGCCGCCCTCGGCAGAAAGCAAGACGCCGGTTCAGGCGAACCGATGCCTTCCGCTGGCGAAGTGGATGAATGGTTGAAGCTCTTCGACGGGAAAAACTGATCACTCTCCGAACGACCAGGCTGCGACCTCCCCACAATGATACAGAATCAGCGCGCTACCTGAAAGTTAATCAGCGCTGATATTCCGCTGGTGCGATAAATTGCTCTCCGCCGGTACAGTCACCCGGCTGGTACTCCACCAGCAGATGGTGGTCATCCACCAGTTGCACCAGCACGATGCCGTCCTCGCCGCTGTATCCCCGGCCGGTATCAAAGCAGTATACCTGCCCATCCGCGGTGATCTCGGAGGGGTCGCGGTCGATCAATCCTGTATGCCGGGGCGGGTAGAGAAACTGCATTGGGTCGCGGATAAAGCCGCCGATGGAGACCTCCGCCATGGTCGGGTCGATGTTGTTGTGCACGAAGGCCAGCCCCTTGCCCTGGGCTTCCAGGTTTCTTTCCGCGTCGGTTCCGGCATACCACATCCCCTGGATGGTGCCAGGCAGGTCCTGATTCACCTGCCCGCAGCGCGGTTCGACCGTCCGCGGGATGAATACAGCCTCACCAGTCTGACCGGGTTTTTGATTCGCGTTATAGTAACCAAATTTCTCATAGTACTGGTCTTTCAAGTCGCCCGCGTACAGATCGAACAGGCACATTATGTGCGCGTAGCGGTCATCCCGGTAAAAATCCCAGTTGACATCCGCCCGGGCCGGCACATTGTAGTTGGCTGCCCAGATTTCAAACGGTAAAGCCAACTGACCCTGTTTCACCTCCACCTGCGTATAACCCAGCTCCTGACCGGCTGTTACCGGAATGTCAACCTGGTAATGGCACTGGCCCTGTATCTTATCGTGCCCCTCTTTTTTGACGCCATAAATACAGTCTGGTTTCGCTTTATCCAACTCGGCTCGCAGCTGCGGGGTGATACCGGTATAGCCGGCCAGATCCAGGATCAACCCGCGGCAAACGGTAAAGCTTAATACAAAATCGGACGGCTCATACTCCCCGGCGTCGTTCTGGTACAGGATCTCGGTCATCGACATGATGCGGGCATCCGCCGGCGCGTACAGGGGGATCTTGCCGGTATAGGCTGTATCAAAATATACATGGTCTACCGGGGAAGTGTGACTGGGGGGATTGATGTTCCCGAGTGGGATCAGCCCGGCGATGTATTGCGGATCCATCAACGGCGCGGTGAGGATCCCGCTCAGGTCAGCCGGGCACTCTGGCACGCCAGTCACTTTAGCCTGCAGCACCCCGGCTGCGCCGGGTTGGCCAGCCTTCTGTTGGGGTGCTGTCACCCCGATCAGCAGCCAGACAGCGGCCAGTACAACCAGAATAAGGGGAATAATCCACCAGAGGTATTTTCTAGCAAAGCGCGGCATAAGGCTCCTTTGCCGGACATGAGCAGGCGCGGTTAAGCCATCCAGGCGCCAATCCCCGTCCAGGCATATTCCAAATGGTCACACAGCTGTTTGCCTAATGAGCGGCGAACGCGGCCGTAGGCTTGCCACATCAGCGCTGTTCCACCCAGCTGATGCAGCCGCTCGCCGATCTCCCGCGCCCGCCGGTGATGGCACTGGGCGGTAAAGGAACCGCCCGGTGTTTCTGACAGGTAGTCTTCCTTGCGGCCAATATTGATCAGTTCCACGAACAACGCTTGCGCGGCGCGCTGCTGCTCGCGGGATAAATGCGGTGAGGCGGGGGAGAATAATTGACGCAAGAAATCCAACATAGTCGCTCCTTTGGTTATTTATCCAACAACGCGCGGATGCGCGGTAATGCGTTTTCCGCCAGCACCTCGCCGGCCGCGATGATCTCGCGCGCGCGCTGAAAACCCAGAAACATGCTGACGTCCACCGGCACCGGCGCGCGCAGGTACAGCGCCGGCCGGGTGCGCTCCAGCTGCATCTGGGTGATGCGTGCGATCATCATGGTGGAAGACCAGACGATATCGCGCAGCGCACCCGGCATATGAAACGGCAGATTCCCCCCGACAAAGTGTTCTTCATGCGGCGCGCTGTCTTCGGTATCCGCCTGCACGTCGATGGCGATCACACACTGCGCGCCAAGCTCCTGCGCCAGGTCCACCGGCAGATTATTCAGTACGCCGCCGTCCACCAGCCGCATCGGCGGCATCTCCACCGATGGGAAGATGCCCGGCACCGCGCAGGAGGCCATCACCGCCGGCAGTACCAGCCCCTGGTTGAGCGTGACGGGCTGAGAGCGGATCAGGTCGGTGGCGCAGATGGCGGTGGGGATGCGCAGATCTTCAAAGCGGGTCGTCTCCGGGATGAAGCGGGACAGGATGGCGCGCAGTTTGCCGGCTTCCACCAGCCCGCGGGTGGGCGGGGTGATGCTCACCAGCCGGATCATATTGCGGGTGGTGGTATTGTTGACGATCTCTCGTTCCATCTCGTCCAGCGGCATGCCGCGGGCGTAGGCGGTGGCGATGACGGAGCCCATGCTGGTGCCGGACAGGTAATCCACCCGGATACCTTCACGCTCCAGGACTTTCAAGAATCCCAGGTGCGCTAAACCGCGCGCGCCGCCGCCGGAGAGCGCCAGACCCAGAGTTGGATGTTTTTTACGAGCCATAACCAGCCTGCCTTACCAATGATCTCTCATACTGCCCGCCGCGCCACCTGACCGGATCATTCCAGCCCGGCTTTCACCGCGCGCGCCACACTCTCGGTGACGCCCTTCACTTCCGCCAGCTGCTCCAGGCTGGCCGCGCGGATGGCCTCGATCGAGCCGAAATGCATCAACAGCGCGCGCCGGCGGGCCGGACCGACCCCCGGGATGGCATCCAACCGCGAAGCCAGCCCCAGTTTGGTCCTTTTTTTGCGGTGCGCGGTGATGGCGAAGCGGTGGGCTTCATCGCGCACCCGTTGGATCAGGTACAACGCCTGCGAATGGCGCGGCAGCACCAGGCTCTCCTCCACCCCCGGCCGAAAGAGCTCTTCCTGCTGCTTGGCCAACCCGACCACCGGTACCCGTTCCGACAGGCCGTAGCTTTCCAGCACTTTGACGGCCCGGCCCAGCTGCCCCTTGCCGCCATCCACGATCAGCAGATCCGGCAGCAGCGCGAAAGCCGGGTCTGGCTTCGTGCCCGGCGCGGATTCGCCGTCCGCGGCTTGCCAGCGCTTGAAACGCCGGATCAGCACCTCTTCCATGCTGGCAAAATCATCCGGGCCTTGCACCCCTTTGATGTTAAATTGCCGGTAATTGCCTTTGCTGGGTACACCCTGCTCAAAAACCACCATGCTGCCCACCGAGGCTGTCCCCTGGGTATTGGAAATGTCATAACACTCGATTTTGTTCAGCGGATGCGGCAAGCCCAGGGCAGTCTGCAACTCGGTCAATGCTTCGGCCTGCCGGTTGGTATCCGCCTGCCAGCGCACCCGCAAGGCGCTCAGCGTATCGGCCGCATTCTCCGCCGCCATCGCCACCAGCTCCTGGGTGACGCCTTCACGCGGCACCAGCAGCTCCACTTTCTGGCTGTTGTTGCGCGCCGCCAACCACTGTTTGATGATATTCGCTTCTTCAACTTCATTCGGCAGCAGCACTTCAGCCGGCAGCCCGGCCGCCTCGGAATAGAACTGCTTGAGGAACTGCGACACCACCTCGGAATCGCTGGAGTCTTCGGTGCCTTCCAGGATGAAGTATTCCCGGCCAATCAGCTTGCCGGCGCGGATGAAGAAGATCTGCACGCAGGCCTGGCCTTCTTCGCGCGCCATCGCGATCACATCCGAATCCATCTGTTCCGCGGTGATCACTTTCTGCTTTTCCACCACCGTGTTAATGGCGTTCACCTGGTCACGCAGGGCGGCGGCTTTTTCAAAACGCATTTCGCTGGAGGCTTGCTCCATTTCGGCTTGCAGGCGGGTGATGATCGGCGCGGTGTGGCCGTCCAAAAAGGAACACAGGTCATCCATGCTCTGGCGGTAGGCGGCGCGGTCGATCGCCCCGATGCACGGCGCGCTGCACAGGTGTATGTCGTAGTACAGGCAGGCACGTTCATCCTTGCCGGTGATCACACGGTCGCAGGTCAGGTAAGGGAAGATGCGCCGCAGCAGGTCCATGGTCTGATGCACCGCCCAAACGGACGTGTACGGGCCAAAATAACGGCTGCCGTCCTTTTCCATTTCACGGGTAATGGTCACTTTGGGGTAATCCGCCGCCCAGTGCACCTTGATGTAGGGATAGCGCTTGTCGTCCTTCAGGCGCACATTGAACTTCGGGCGGTGCTTCTTGATCAGGTTCATCTCGAGGATCAGCGCCTCGAGCTCCGACCCGACCACGATCCACTCAATGTCCGCGATGGCCGGCACCAGGCTGTGCAGTTTATGGTCCCACTCGGCTGGCTTGTGGAAGTAGGAACGCACCCGGTTGCGCAGGTTGATGGCCTTGCCGACGTAAATGACAGCGCCGTCGCTGTTCTTCATGATGTAACAGCCGGGTTTGAGCGGCAGGGTATCCAAAATCCCCTGGATATGGGCAGTGATCTCCATGCCTGTATTTTAGCACCACCGTAGATGGCAGGCAGCGCCCGCGCGGCAGGAATAAGGTAAAATCACTGCACGGAGAGGCATGATGGAAATTGAGGCACAGATCGGCATATTACTGCAAGCCCAGGGTTGGAAACTGGCTGTGGCTGAATCTTGCACCGGTGGGCTGGTCAGCCATCGCATCACAAATATCCCCGGCGCTTCAGAATATTATCAGGGCAGCATCACCGCCTACGCGTATTACGCCAAAGAAACCCTGCTGGGCGTGCAGCATGAAACCCTGGTCGATCACGGCGCCGTCTCTGAGGAGACCGTACTGGAAATGGCGCGCGGCGTGCGTCAGGCGCTGAACACCGAGGTGGGTCTTTCGGTCAGCGGCATCGCGGGCCCGGGCGGCGGGCTGCCGCAGAAACCAGTCGGCACGGTGTGGATCGGCCTCAGCACCCCGCGCGGGGATTCAGCCCGGGTTAACCACTTCTCCGGCGACCGGGTGGAGGTGAAGGATCAATCCGCGCAGGCCGCGCTGGAGTTTCTGCTGCAGGCGCTGCGGGGGTAAAAGCAAAACAGAAAGTGTACAAATCCGCGATTGGATTGCAGATTTGTACACTTATACAGGCAGCTAGACGCCGTCACTGCACGAACGGATCTCCCCAGATCGTCATATCGCAATCCTTGCTGCCCAGGTCATCCGTAAACAGAGTCAACCGTTTACCACCGGTGATATCCAGGTTGACTTCTACCGGCGCCGATTCAGCCGTCATTACCTCCGAGCGGTAGATTTCCTGCCCATCCAGCAGCACCCCGAATTGCGCACCGTTGCCGCAACTAATTTCTTTCAGGCTAACCACCGCATGGAAGCCGGTATACCGCCCGCCCAGGTCATACACCAACTCAGACGGGGCATCCGCGAACAAGCCTTTCTCAAAGAGAACGCCGTGGCTGATGATCGTTTCTCCCTCTTGCATCTCCCCTTCACTCGCGGGAAACACGCCCACGCCTAACGGCCAGTATCCCACCCTGGTAGAAATCGGCTTCAAATCCGTCAGGTACACCCCGCCTGGCGGTAATTCCTTAACGAGGCAGGGTTCTGGCTCCGGCGCAACCAGGTCTGGCAGGGCCTGCCGCAACGCGGACAGCGTTTCCGCGTCCACCGGCGAGCAGTTATTGAATTTCACCTGCCGCCAGGACGAATCCAACGCGGCTGTATCGCGGTGATAGACCAGGTCAAAGATACCCACCGCGCGACCAAATTCTCCAACCTGGGCAATTCGGGTTTTTCCGATTAAGACTGGTTCTGTCATCCAGTAATGCGAGTGACCGCTGATGATCAAGTCCGGGGCAATCCCCAGGGCATTGGTTTGCTCTGCAAAATCTTCGTCGCTTTCCAGCCCGCTGTGGCTAAGCACGATCACGACATCCGCTTTTTCATCCTCCACCAGAGTTGGATAAAGAGCCTGATATGTGGATACCGGATTGATGAAACAAGCAGCTTTATACGCGCCTTGAATATTGCTGAGGTACTCCAGCCCTTCTCTTCCCATGCCAACCACAGCGACACGAACGGTCACGCCATCAGCGCCGGAAATTTCATACACCCGGTACGCATTGATCAGCGGGTTGTTTGTACAATCCGCGTCATCACGCGCCATCATATTCATTGATAGCATCTCAATCGGCTGCGCGTACCGGATAAATTTCTCCAGTGCCGGGAGGCCTTTCCACAGGTCATGATTGCCAACCGTCATGGCATCCACGCCTATTGATTTGAAGAGATCCAGCAGAGCATTCGCGATCTGCGGGTTACCGACCGGCACCCAATCCCCCGCGTCCAGTACCAGGGTATTATCCGGCCCCAGGATGGCGCTTTCTTCACGGACAACAGCAGCCATCCGCGCGATGCCGGGAACCCAGGTACCTCCAGGGGTTGTTCTTTCTACCAGCGCGCCGTGGAAGTCATTCCAATGGATCACTTTGAAAGTCACGGAACCTTCATTTGGTAATGCGTCCCGCTCCACCACCGGACGCAGCGTGGGAAGAGTTTCAGGCACAATGGTGGCTGTGAGGGTGGGGGTAGAAGGAATGGCCGTGGCAGTCGGCTCAGTACTCGCCTTTCCAACCTCCCCGGCCTGACAGCCCGCCAGAATCACAACCACTGCCAGTAAACAGGTGATCCATCTTTTCATGCCATAAATCCTTTCCCGGTCGCGGAGAAGAGCTGCCTTCGCACTATGCTCCATTATATACACGACCGAATCTACTGAACCGGTATAATTAACAACAGCGTAGGGTTGGCTTCAGTCGCGTAGGGTGGCTTCAGCCGTGTAGGGTGGGCTTCAGCCATGTAGGGCGGGCTTCAGTCGTGTAGGGTTGGCTTCAGTCGCGTAGGGTGGCTTCAGTCGCGTAGGGTGACCTTCAGCCGTGTAGGGTGGGCTTCAGCCCACCTATCTGCATATAATGCATATAAATAACTATGCCAAATTACCATCGCATCCATATATCCGGCGGGACTTACTTCTTCACCCTGGTGACCAATAACCGCATTCCAATATTTAATGACAACATCTATTGCGACCTACTTCAAACGATAATTGCAGAAACTCGACTTCATTTTCGATTCGATCAAATTGCTTATTGCATCCTACCGGACCATTTGCATTGCATATGGACTTTCCTTGCAGGAAATGATGACTATTCGTCCTGCTGGCAAGCAATAAAAGCCCGCTTCTCAATAGAATACCGGAAAATGGGAGGCATCGAAGCGCATATATCTGAATCAAGAATCAAAAAGCGGGAACGCGGGATTTGGCAGCGAAGATTCTGGGAGCACACAATTAGGGACGAATTGGATCTTGGCCGCCATCGTGACTACATCCACTACAATCCGATCAAACATGGGTTGGTCACCGACTTGGCAGAGTGGAGAGCTTCCAGTTTCCATGATTATTTATCACAGGGTTATTATGACCAAGATTGGGGTTTAGTCGAACCATCGAATATTAAAAAGATGATTGTTGATGAAAAATTTTGCGCACATATATATTGATATGGTCGGTGAACTATAACTCAAGTGGGGAATATTTCTAGGCCGGTGGGCTGAAGCCCACCCTACAAACAACAAAGGCTGAAGCCACCCTACAGAGGTGTAGCCCACCCCACAAGAGAAGCACACCAACAAAGCCGGTGGGCTGAAGCCCACCCTACGCGGCTGAATCCCACCCTACAAAGGCTGAAGCCCACCCTACAGAGGAGCTGCCTCGGCACTATGCTCCATTATATACGCGGCCGAATCCATGGATGCGGTATAATTAACAGGTTTAACTCTCAAAGGATCCCCGGATATTTATGGAAGAAACTCCCATTCAACAAGTTGATATTGACCAGACGATGCGCACAGCGTACCTGGATTACGCCATGAGCGTGATCGTGGCGCGGGCACTCCCCGACGCGCGCGACGGGCTGAAACCGGTCCACCGCCGCATTCTGTTCGCCATGGATGACCTGGGGATGCGCTCGAATGCCGCTTATAAAAAATCCGCCCGTATCGTGGGTGAAGTGCTCGGCAAATATCATCCGCACGGGGATGCCTCGGTCTACGACGCGATGGCACGCATGGTACAGGATTTCTCCATGCGCTACCCGCTGGTGGACGGACAGGGTAACTTTGGCTCGGTGGATGGGGACGCGCCGGCTGCCATGCGCTATACCGAAGCCCGCATGGGCCGCATGGCCGAAGAGATGCTGCTGGATATCGATAAAAACACGGTGGATTTCACAGATAACTTCGACGGCTCACTGAAAGAACCGCTGGTGCTGCCGGCCCGCCTGCCCAACCTGCTGCTGAACGGCTCCTCCGGCATCGCCGTCGGCATGGCCACCAACATTCCCCCGCACAACCTGCGTGAGTTGATCGGCGCTATCACGTACGTCATCGACCACTACGAGAACCTGGAAGAGATCTCCACCGAACAGCTGATGGAATTCCTGCCCGGGCCGGATTTTCCGACCGGCGGCATCATCATCGGGCGGGAAAGCATCCGCCAGATGTACAGCACCGGCCGCGGCAAGCTCACCATCCGCGGCGTGGCGCATATCGAAGAACAGAAGAACGGCCGCTACGCCATCATCATCACCGAGATCCCCTACCAGGTTAATAAAGCCAGCCTGATCGAACGCATCGCTGAACTGGTGCGGGATGGGAAGATCGATGCCATCACCGACCTGCGCGATGAATCAGACCGGCGCGGCATGTCCATCTACATCGAATTGAAGCGCGGCGCTCAACCCAAGAAAGTCTTGAACCAGCTGTACAAGTACACCCTGCTGCAGACCACCTTCGGCGTGCACATGCTGGCGCTGGTGGAAGGTGAGCCGCGCGCGCTTTCTCTGCGGCGGGCTTTGCAGGTATTTTTGGAGCACCGCCAGGTCGTCATTCAGCGGCGCACAGAGTACGAATTGGACAAAGCCCGCGCCCGCGCGCACATTTTGGACGGCTACCTGATCGCCCTGGCCAACCTGGACGCGGTCATCAAGACCATCCGCGAAAGCGCCGACGCGGATACCGCCCGCACGCGCCTGATGGAACGCTTCAAACTGAGCGAGATCCAGGCACAGGCCATCCTCGACCTGCAACTGCGCCGTTTGGCCGCATTGGAACGCCTGAAGATCGAGGAAGAGCACAAAGAGATTGTGGAGCGGATCGCCTATCTGGAAGATTTGCTGGCCAACCCCCGCAAGATCCTGGCTGTGATCCGCGAAGACCTGCAAGAAATGTCCGAAAAATACGGCGATGACCGCCGCACCAAGATCACCGCCGAAGCCCGCGAAGATTTCAAAGAAGAAGACCTGGTGGCAGATGAGGCTGTCCTGATCTCCATTTCCCAGCGCGGATATATCAAGCGTGTGCCGGCCACTACCTTCCGCAACCAGAGCCGCGGCGGCCGGGGGGTGATCGGCCAGAACATGCGCGAAGAAGACGAGATTATGATGATGATCCCGGCCAGCACGCTGGATACGGTGCTCTTCTTCTCCGACCGCGGCAAAGTCTACTCCGAGAAGGTCTACCAGATCCCGGATGCCGGGCGAACCGACCGCGGTATATCGATCAACAACATCCTCTCGCTGGAAGGCGGAGAGATGATCACTGCCGCCGTCAATGTACCGGACTTCAACGCCGCGGCTTACTGCACCCTGGTGACCTTGCGCGGCCGGGTCAAGCGCATGAAGCTCTCTGAACTGGCCAGCGTGCGGCCGTCCGGGTTGATCACCATCAACCTGGACGCGAACGACAAACTGGGCTGGGCCATCCTCACCAGCGGTCAGGATGACCTGATCCTGGTGACCGCGAACGGCAACGCCCTGCGCTACCATGAAAATGCCCTGCGCCCGATGGGACGCACTGCCGCCGGCGTGACGGGTATCAAACTGCGCGACGGGGACCGGTTGACTGGCGCGGAAGTGGTTGAGCCGGAAGCCGACCTGTTGGTCGTCACCGAAAACGGTTACGGTAAGCGCACCAGCCTGGTGGACTATCCATCTAAATCCCGGGGCGGGCAAGGCGTGGCTACCATCAACCAGAAGAGCCTGGCAACCATTGGCCAGGTGGCAGTCGCCCGCGTGGTGACCAAGGATGACGACCTGACGCTGATCACCACCGCCGGCATCGTCATGCGCATGAAGGCCGCCAAGGTCTCCCGCACCGGCCGGGCCACCCGCGGCGTGCACCTGATCGACATGGAGAAAGGCAACAAAGTTGCCTCGATCGCGCGCATCTCACGGCGCGACCTGCCGGAAGACGCCGCAAACGGCAATGGGAACGGCAATGGGAACAATGGCGGAAAAGAAGAACTTCCCCCTCCCGAGCCGGAAGTGAAAATCCCTGAGGAATAAAACAAAAACTGGCCCCGCGGGGCCAGTTACTTTCTATGGGGGATTAGAAGACGATCTTACCGCTGGCAACCAGCAGCAGGCTGCCGATGATCACCGTCAGGATGAAAACCAGCAGCATGATGACAAAACGCTGCGCTGCTGTCATCCCCAAAATGCGGCGTTCCGTGTTCGCGGAGCGCTCCAAGACGTCCGTCGGCACGAAAGGCTCCGACGGCATAAATGGCTGGATCTCGTCTTTTTCCTGCGGGTCAGTTGGCATGGTTCACCTCGTTACTATCACACTATACCATGAAACGGCGGTGAGATTATCTGGAAGACGGCCGCAACCTGACATCCCCGGCGCGGATCAATTCCCGCCCGGTCAGCAGGTCTACCACCGCCGCGCCGCTGGCATCCAACCCGGCCAGGATCCCCGCGCGGGGTGAGGCATTCGGTTCCATCAGGTCAACCGGGTCACCCAAGTATGCCATTCGTGATTGAACATACAGGATCAGTTCATCCCATTTTTCAGCCGCGCGCCAGGCACCCAGGCTCTTCAGGATGCTCCCCAGCAGGGCAAAGCGGTCCACCGGCAAGGCGGCGGCTTCCTCCACGCAAGTCGCCGGGAGCGCGCCGGCTTCCACCTCCGGCACGGCCTCGGGGGTGATATTCACGCCGATGCCAATAACCGCGGAGGCCAGGCTGCCGATCCACTGGCTTTCCACCAGGATGCCGCAGGTCTTGCGGCCGTCCAGCATAATATCGTTCGGCCACTTGATGCGCGGATGGAGCGCGTAGCGGTGCTCCAATGCCTGGCAGACCGCGGCGCCGGCCATCAATGGTATCAATCCGGAATGCGCTTCTTCGTCCTGGGTCAGGTGGATGATGACCGAAAAAGCCAGCGCGGAGCCGGGGTTGGTGATCCAACGCCTCTGCATGCGGCCGCGGCCGGCTGTTTGCTGGTCGGCTGCCACCAGCGCGAAGTCCGGCGCGCCGCTGGCCAGCCATTCCAGCGCGGCATCATTGGTCGAGCCGATGGTGTCAAACCATTTCAGCAATGAGATGGGGGTGTCACTGAGCAGGGAGAGTAAATGGCTTTCGTTCATACATCCATTGTTACACGGCTGGCGAGGTGTTGCAAGGGAGAGTGAACGCACCTCTTGTGTGATTTGCGACCCACGGCTGAAAAGAAAAGACCACCTTGCGGTGGTCTACTAGCGGGGAGGGTGAGATTTGAATAGCACCCCTCGATGGGGCCCACGGCTGAAAAGAAAAGACCACCTTGCGGTGGTCTACTAGCGGGGAGGGTGGGATTTGAACCCACGGCTGAGTTTAACCCCAGCACTCACTTAGCAGGCGAGCCCAATCGGCCACTCTGGCACCTCCCCTGGAGGTAATTCGATAATTCGACTAAGAGAATTGTTAAGCATGGCGGAGGAGGTGGGATTCGAACCCACGGTGGGTTGCCCCACACTTGTTTTCAAGACAAGCGCCTTAGGCCGCTCGGCCACCCCTCCCGGATACTTAACCGCTTAAGCCAAAAGATTTTACCACAGCCCCGTTATTCCATGTGAAAAATCTTCCCGTCAATTGACAATCCCCCCGCCTTACGGTATCCTTACGCCGGGTGCCGGGTGGGACCGGCGCGGCGGAACGCCTTAAACCCCGTCAGGTCCGAGAGGAAGCAGCGGTAAGGGGCTCACTCCGGGTGCCGCCGGCAAACCTACCCGCACCCACTTACCTATGACTCAGAACACACCACCTGTCTGCGACTACACCAACTCCGATTACCAGACCTCTTTCTGGGAGCATGCCGACCGCGCCTATGAAGACGGCGCGGAAGTCGTAGCTCTGCGGCGCTTACTCCCTGCCAGCGGATCACTGCTGCTGGAGCTCGGCGCCGGCGCCGGGCGCAATACCCCGCGCTACACCGGCTACGAACGCATCGTGCTGGTGGATTACTCCCACACCCAGCTGGAGCAGGCCCGCGCGCGCCTGGGCGATAACCCCCGTTACACCTATGTCGCCGCGGACGTGTACAAGCTGCCCTTCGTGGACGGCTTCTTCGACGGCGCCACCATGATCCGCACCCTGCACCACATGGCGGACGCGCCGCTGGCGCTGGCGCAGACTCGGCGGGTTTTAGCGCCGGCCGGCGTATTCATCCTGGAATATGCCAGCAAACTCAACCTGAAAGCCATCGGCCGCTACCTGCTGGGCCGGCAAAAATGGAACCCCTTCACCCGCGAACCGGTGGAGTTTGTGGAACTGAACTTTGACTTTCACCCCGCGGCTATCCGCGCGTGGCTGCGCGAACTGGGCTTTAAGGTCGAGCGGCAGCTGACCGTCTCTCACCTGCGGTTTCCGCTCTTCAAACGCCTGCTGCCCCTCAAATTGCTGGTGGCGCTGGACGCGCTCTTTTCACTCACCGGCGATCTCTGGCAGCTGACACCCAGCGTTTTTGTGCGCTCCCACGTGCCGGCCAATACCGGCGAAACAACGCCCGTTACCGGCTTCTTCCGCTGCCCGGCTTGCGGCAGCACAGATTTACAGGAAAAGAAAAACGGAGTGGAATGCCGCGGCTGCCGGAAACACTACCCGCTGGAAAACGGCATCTACGACTTTCGGGTATAACCAACTTCCCACACAACAAATCCCCCGCAGCACGTCGGGGGATTTTTGGTTAATTACATCAGGACAGCGGCGCAGGTCTGCCCTACACATTCCATCTTGCATATATTATTCTGTTGTGATAATATCATTTCGTTACTTATCGTAATGTTACGAGGTGAACACAATGACACAGGATGAGATCTTCAACGAATTGCTGGACTTCTTCAAAGCACTTTCGGACGCCAACCGGCTGCGCATCATCGGCATACTGGCCGGCGGCGAACACAGCGTGGGCGAAGTGGCCGAACTGCTGAACATCAGCATCTCCACCGCGTCCAACCATCTGTCCATGCTGGCGCACATCGGCCTGGCCGCCGTCCGGCCGTCCGGGCACTATTACTATTACTCGCTGCGGGAAGATACGCTGCGCGAGATGACCGCCCGCCTGCTCAAGCCGGAAAACCTGCCGCGCCTCTCCCAAACCGTGGACCAGGATGCCTTTGACCGTAAAGTGCTGCGCGCTTTTCTGGACGATGCCGGGCGGATCACGTCCTTTCCGGCCCAGGAGAAAAAGTTCATCGTATTGCTGAAACATGTGGCGGAAGCATTTGAAGTGGGGAAACGCTACCCCGAAAAAGAAGTCAATGAAATCTTGCTGCGTTTCAATAAAGATACCGCTACCTTGCGGCGTGGGATGATCGAATTCCACTTGATGGAACGCGAAGGCGGCGGCGGGACGTACTGGCGGGTATAAAACAAACAGGCGGCCGGTTGGCCGCCTGTCGTCTTTATTTATCCGGAGCTGCGCGGACGATATCCTTCCACACTTCCTGGATTACCACCCCGGCCGCGTTGACCAAATTCAGGCGCGGGCCGCGCATCGATGTTTCCAGTTCGCGTTTATCAGCTACCGTGGATTCATTGGAATGATCCACCTGGTGTTTCAACTCATCCAGCTTTTGCTTGCGGTCGGCTAAGTCTTCGATCGCCATCACCTGGTCGATCTCCTTCATCAGCTTGACCGCGCGCGCGATGCGGGTATCCGTCACCTGGGCCGCGCGCTGATCGATCACGCCGTTCTCTGCTTTGATCAAGTTCAAGCGCCGGCCAGCCTCATAGGTCGCGTCAGCGATCTGGTGGCGGTTCATCCACTTCGTTTCGTAATTTAGCACGTACTTCCAGCTGGGCTGCAGCAGCAACTGCCGGTGTTCTTCCAGCGTGCGCGCGAAGAGCTTATAGCCGTGTTTCTCGGGCTCCTCAAAAGCCCGGCTGCCGGGATCCAGGAATGGCGCCATGGGAGAGATAAAGGGAATGACGCGGTTTTCGCCGCCCTTTGAATAGCGCTCCAGCATCTGGCGGGAATAATCCACCGTTTCCATGACGCTTTCCGGTGTTTGCTCCTTCAAGCCGGTCATAAAGAACAGGTCCAGGCGCTGACAGCCGGCATCCAGCGCGTCATCGATGGACTTCTCAATGGCGGCATTGGAATACGGCCGGCCAAACGCCCGTCGCACCTTCTCATCATGCGATTCCATCGATACCTCAACCACAAAGTTGGGGATAGCTTTCGCCACCCGCTGGAAGAATTCGCGCGGCGCGGCATCGAACAGCTCAATGAACAGCGGTTTTTTGTAACCGGAGATGGCATCTAAAAAGCGGTGGGCGTAGGCCTCACCCGGCTGGCGGATGTCACCCAGGATGAAGATCGGGCCGTTGCTGTACGAGCCGATGCGGCGAATGTCATTGGCCAGGTCTTCCGGGTCGCGGAAGGCCGGTTTCTGGCGGTTATGCAGTTTCTTGAACGCCCCGCAGCCGCCGCCGCAGGTCAGGCAGTTGTAGCTGCAGCCGCGCACGGTCAACGCGGCCGTGATGGGGTAACGCTTCCAGGCCTTGAAAGGAAGCGTGCTGGCCAGGTCGCGGTAGCGCACCACGCTCTTCAACACCCCGGAATAATCCAGCATGATGCCGTCCAGGTTATCCGGGCTGTAGGTGATGGGGTTGACATGCACCCCGCCGTCAGAGTCCTTCCAAACCAGGTTGGGCACTTTCTCCAGTTCCAGCGCTTCCACCGAATGCGGGCCGGGGTGCGGATTACCGCCCGTGGTGATATAGCGCATCCACTGCAGCATGGGCTTCTCGGTGGAATCGCCGCGCATGACAAAATCTACGCAGGGGTAGCGGATCAGCTCTTCATGAAAGTAAGTGGAGGAGAAGCCGCCAAAAATGATGGGCTTATTCGGGTGGAAGCGTTTGACGATGCGCGCGATCTCGATCGAGCCGTGGGCGTGCGGCATCCAGTGCAGGTCAATGCCAAAGGCGGCGCTGTCCATCTTGCGGATGGCGTTCTCTACATCGAACTTCGCGTCGTGCAGCATGCGCACGGCCAGGTTGATGATGCGGGTGCGCAGACCGTGGCGTTCCAGGTACTCCGCCATGGTGGTAAAGCCGATCGGGTACATCTCGAACACCGGGGTGGAGGGGACCATGTCACTGACTGGCCCGTACAAAATCGATTCACGCCGGAAGTCATAGACGGACGGGGCGTGGATGAAGGTTAGTTCAGGTGTAAACATGCAGTCTTCCTAATGTGATGGTTTTGTCCGAATTACGGACGCGGGAGGATTATACCACTGCCACCCGGCGCTGGTTCGGCCCTGGCTTCAACAGAGCTTTAAATCAAAACGGGGCGCCGAAGCGCCCCGATCCTAAATCCTTTCGATATTACTTCAAGCCGTAGGTAATGGTGACATCCACCACCACCTGGATCTGCCCGGCAGAGACCGGCACACTGCTGGCGGCCATGGCCGCGTCACCTTTCAGCGAATAGCTGCCGTACGGCTGGCTGTAGGAAGAAACATTGATATACATCACATCATCCAGCTTCGCGCCGGCGGCGCCAGCCAGTTCTTCCGCCTGCTTGCGGGCATCTGCTACCGCGGCTAAGCGGGCTTCGCTCATGGCGGCTGTCCGGTCAGAGACATCAAAGGTGATGCCGTTGATGTTATTGGCGCCGGACTGCACCACGGTTTCCAGGATCTTGCCCAGTTGCGACAGGTCGCGCACCGTCACAATGACGGAGTTATCCACCACATAAGCCAGGTCCAGCATTTCACCCATCGGGCCGTAGTTCTGGTAGGGGTACACGTTGAAGGCGGTGGTCTGAATATCCTCCAGCTTGATGCCGGCGGCTTGCAGCGCGTCTGATACGGCCTGGCTCTGGCTGGTGTTGGCGGCCAGGGCTTCACCCACAGTAGCTTCCTGGGTGTGAACGCCAATATTGATGCTGGCGATGTCCGGGACGATATTTACTTTGCCGTTACCGGTGACGGTCAACTGGCGCGTCAGCGGGGCATCCGCGGCTGGGGCAGCCGCCGGGGCGGCGCATGCCGTCAATAACAAGGTCGCGGCTAATAATGTGATCAGGATGAGAGAACGTTTCATTTTTATCCTTTCTATTTCTCTAATGCGTAGGTGTTATAGACATCCACCGAGACGGTCATTTGTCCGCTGGAAACCGGCACAGACGGAGCGCCTTCCGCGCCGCCGCCGCCCCCGTATCCGTACGGGTAACTGTAAGAGGCGGGATAGGTATTGGTGTTGCAGGTAATGGTGATGACCTGCCCGACGGAACTACCCAGGGCCTGTGCCAGTTCTTCGGCCTGCGAACGGGCATCCGCCATGGCGGCTAAACGAGCCTGGCTGAGCGCCGCGCTGCGGTCGGAAACGTCAAAGTTGATGCCGTAAATGTTATTGGCGCCGCTGTTCACCACGGCCGTCAGGACCTGTCCCATCTTTGAAAGATCCCGCAGGGTGATGTAGACGGTGTTATCCACCATGTACTTGAAGCCCTGGCTCTCTCCCGCCGACCCGTACACCGGGTTCTGATAGATCGAGAAGCTGGTGGTTTGGATGTCCGCGGATAAGATACCCTGCTCTTCCAGGGTCGCGCGCAAGGCCTGGGCTTTGATGTTGTTTTCAGCCAGCGCGGCCTCCACGTCTGCGTTTTCGGTATGGACGCCGATATTGATCATGGCCACATCCGGTTTGAGGGTCACCCGTCCGCTGCCGGTGACCGTGATCGTGTGCTGGTCAGCTGTCCCGCCGCCGCCACCACCGCCGCCGTTCAGGCTGGAAGCGCTGAGCAGCACCGAGAGAACCAGCATACTCGCTGCTACCCAATAGAACCTTCTGTTAATCTTCATGGATACCTCCATTTGTGTATGTTAACCATTCAGACGCTGAAATGCAATATTAGTTCCATCCATTAAAACCCGGGCTGGAAAACCCGGGTAATAGATACGCGAAAGTCCGCGGAAGACGCGCTCCAGCCGATCCGCCGGTCTAGATCTCCGGAGGATAACCGGTGATCCGGCGGATATCCTCATAGAACGGCTTCAGCGTGGCATACATTTTCAAATATACCCGCTGATAAAGCTCGTTATAGATGCGGCTGGCTGTTGGGTCCGGCTCATACACCCGGGCTACCCGCGTCATCCCCACGACCGCGCTGGAAAAGTCCGGGTAGAGCTTCAGCCCAACCGCGGTGTCGATAGCCGCGCCGAGGCCGGAGGCCTCATACACATGCGGCCGCGCCGCGGGTATGCCAAAAATATCGGCCGTCAGCTGCATGGCGGTTTCGGATTGGCTGCCCCCGCCGGCCACCCGCACCTCACGAATGCGCACACCGCTGCGTTTTTCAGTACGCTGCGCGCCTTCGCGCAGGGCGTAAGCGATCCCTTCCAGAATGGCTTTATAGACATGCGCCTTGGTGTGGACATCTCCAAACCCCAGGATGGCGCCTTTGGCTTCCGGTCCGGGATATTTAAGCCCCGGCGACCAGAAAGGTTGCAGCATCAAGCCCAGCGACCCCGCGGGGATGCCCGCGGTCAATTCTTCCAGCAGCTGCTCAGCTTCCACGCCGCGCTTCTCAGCCTGCTGCTGTTCCATCCCCGCGAACTGGTTTTTGAACCAGGAAACCATCCAGTAACCGCGGGCGACCGAGCTTTCCAGGCAGTAGGCGTTCGGCACCGCGGAGGGATACGGCGGGATGAGCGGGATCACCTCGACATACTTGCGGTGGGTGGTGTTGATGGTGGCCGTCGTGCCGTAACTGACGCAGGCGATCTCCGGCTCCAGGCAGCCGGCGCCGATCACCTCGGTGGCCTTATCAGCCGCGGAAGCGATGACCGGTAAGCCGGCCGGGATGCCCGAAGCCTGGCTGGCCTCACGCGAAACATCGCCCAGGCGGGCCGTCGGCTGCAACAGGTCCGGCAGCTGACAGTGATCCATCGGGACGGCCTGCCACTTCCAGTCCATCGGCGCGGACCAGCGCATGGCTTTGTAATCAAAGGGGATGTAGCCCACCTGGCAGCCGGTCGAATCCACGAAGTTGCCGGTCATACGGTAGGTCAGGTAACCGGAAAGCAGCAGGAATTTGCTGGTCTTGCTCCACACTTCTGGCTCATGTTTGCGGATGTAATTACATTCCGCTTCGGCTTGCAGGTAAGCCACGGTCCCGGTCATGCCGGATAAAGCGAACAGCACGCCCCACAAGCCGCTGACCGGTTTCAGCCCGAAAGTGCGGCGGGTATCCATCCAGGTGATCGCGCGGCGCACGGGCTTGCCATCCGCGCCGAGGCAGATAACGGTAGAGCGCTGGGTGGTGATGGATAGACCCGCCAGGCGCTGCTTATCCACCCCGGCCATCGCCCACAGTTTATGGCATGCCTCGCAGACCGCCTGCCAGAAAACATCCGGCTCCTGCTCAGAGTAACCCGGTTCTGCCGAGATATACTCCGGCAGCGGTACCCTGGCTTTAAAAAGCAGGTTGCCGTGTAGATCAAAAATGATCGCGCGCACGCTTTGTGTGCCATTATCGATCGATAAAATCCAGTCAGCGGGCATAGGGTCTCCTTGTTTAGTCAGGCAGAAAATAACATTCTTGCCAGAGGGAAAGGTAACGCTTCTCCTCGTTCAACCAGCGTTCATCCGTCCAGCCCAATTCAGATTGAGCCATGCGGCGCACTTCCGGCAGGTAATCCCGGCCGCCGCGCGGCAGCGTGAGACCCAGGCGAGTCCGGCGCAGCATCAGGTCATCCAACCGCAGCACGCCTTCTTCGCGCGCCGCGAAGCGCACCTCAGCTTGGACAGCCGGCAAGTTCGCCAGTGTCCGCAGTTCATCCGCCGGGTATTCGCGGGCAATGCGGCAGCCCTCCCAGCCAAAGCGTGCCGCCAACCTCGCGGCAATCTCCGGCGGCATGCCGGCTGGAAAATCACCGGTGGGCGGGATCAGGATCGGCAGGTGCGGATCGATCCCTTTTTTGAGATAGAGGAAAGGCGCGCAGGCCGCCAGGGTTTCGCGCGCCATCACGCGATAAGTGGTTAACTTGCCGCCGGTGATGGTCACCAGGCCGCGGTCCACCCACAGCGCGTGCTTGCGCGACTCGCGCGACGGGTTGTTCTCTCCGCTGGTGACGATCGGGCGCAGGCCGGCCATGGTGGAAAGGATATCCCCGCGGCCTAGTTCACTGGCCGGGAAGAGGTACTCCAACGCTTCCAGCATGTAATCCACTTCAGGAGTTGTGATGGTTGGTTCGGGGTGCGCCTGTTCCATCGCCAGTGGATGATCCAGGTCAGTTGTGCCGATGATGGTGACGCCCTCCCAGGGGAAGACGAACATGGCGCGCTTATCACGCGGGTGCAGCAGCGTGATCGCCCGGGTCAACGGCAGGCGCTCCCACGGCAGAAATAGATGGCTGCCGCGCTGCTTGCGGATGCGCGCCGCCTGCCCGACCTGCCCGCGCAGCGTATCGGTCCACGGCCCGGTGGCATTGATCACCACTTTGGCTTTTACTTCCATCTCCCGGCCGCTGCCTTCCGGCGAAACATCCTTCAGGGCCGCCCCGGCCACCTGCCCATCCGGGTGGAAGAGCAGCGAGACGGCGCGGGTATAGTTGATAGCCACACCGCCGGCCGCGCAGCCTTCCCGCAGTACGCGCAACACCAGCCGGCAATCATCCACCTCAGCGTCATAATAATAGTAACCGCCGGAAAGTTTAGGGTTGGTCAACTGCGGACACAGCATGCCAGCCCGGGCTTGAGAGACGCTGCCGTGCGCCCATTTGGGAGCCAGCAAGTCATACAGCAGCACCCCCACGCGGAACATCTCATCTGTCCGCCGGCTGAAGCCCAGGTTCGGCAGCAGGAATTGCAGGGGCGTCACCAAACCCGGTGCCTGGCGTAACAGGCGCTCGCGCTCCCGCACGGATTCACGCGTGACGCTGAACTGCCGATTCTTGAGATATCTGAAACCGCCGTGCACCAGCTTGGAACTGCGGCTGGACGTCCCGGAAGCATAATCACCCGCCTCCACCAACAGCACCCGCAAGCCGCTGCGGGCTGCCAGGTTGAAAATGCCGGCGCCGGTGATGCCGCCGCCGATCACCAGCACATCCCAGGGCTGCTTCAGTTCGTCCCAGTAAGCGTTTCTCTGTGAAGGATGGTACACACGGCCTCCTTGCTTGGTTTCTTACACAGCCGTCAACCCTGCTGGTCCGGGATCTTCGCGGCTGCCTCAGGTAGACCGACCCGCTGATCGATCTTTTGCAGGCAGCAGAGAACATTCTATGACAGTATTTTATTGGCTGTTGCGGTGTTTCATCAGCAACTTCCGCGGTGAGGGATATCCCTATTATATGTAATTATCACCAGGCAGGCAGGTAAATAAACACTCTCTAAACAAACCGTGTTTGCGGAGAAAGCGACCCGTATGCTATAATTGCCCTGTTCAACAACTGAAGGAGGGAATATGAAAAAGTTGATCTGTCTGTTTGTTTGTATGTTTGTATTAAGTAGCTGCTATCCGATTCAGGATATGTCTACCTTGGCGGCTGTTCAGGGGTCGACCGTCCAATCAACCCGGGTTGCTGCTGCCACAAAAACGTCCACAAAAACCTTAATCCCCACCCTGACGAAAATCCCTACCCCCTCAATCATCGCGGAGATGAAAGACCGCATCAACGGGTATGATTACCCGAAGATTAACAAGCGCCTGGAAGATTTCGCCGGGTATGAGATTCGTCACCTGCAGAATTTTGAAAAAAGTGCTAACCAGACCGGGTATATCTACAATTACCCAATCTGGGAATTGAATCCAGAGAACTTCGTGGCGGCCAGCCACATCAAGTGGAGCCATGGCAGCACCTCGGTCACAAAAAGCTCAGCGGGCTGCGGTTTTATCTTTAAAAACAACGGCGAGAATCAGATCTATTTTGCCGTGCTTACCACCGATGGCAATGTGCGTGTCATCCATTTACGAGAAGGCTACTGGGACGGTATCGCGCACAAGAAGTACTCGGTGCCGCTTGATTTTCCGAATGGGGAAGCGGACCTGGTGGTGATCGTCAACGGCGACTGGATGACGATCGCGGTCAATGGCGAGATCGTGATCAATCAGGAGTTTGATTGGCGCTCCACCGGCGCGTTTGGGTATTCCATTCTTGCCGGAACCAACCACCCGGAAGGAACCAACTGTGAATTCACGGATACAGTCCTGATCATTAAGGACTGATCTCCCGTTCACGCGCTGATCGCCGCCTTGATCTCACGGGACAGGCGGCCAAATTCCGGCGAGTAGCGCATCTCCTCCGTCCGCGACCGCGGCAGGTTGACCTGTACATCCAGGGCCAGGCTGCCCGGCCGGGGCGTCAGCACCAGCACGCGGTCAGCCAGCAGCACCGCCTCGCTGATGGAATGCGTGACCATCACCACCGTCTTGCGCTCAGCCTGCCAGATGCGCAGCAGTTCGCTGCCCATGCGTTCCCGGGTCAGGGCATCCAGCGCGCCGAACGGTTCATCCAACAATAGAATATCCGGGTCATGGATCAACGCGCGGGCGATCGCCACCCGCTGCGCCATGCCGCCCGAGAGGTCGGCCGGCCAGGCTTGCTCAAAACCTGACAGGCCGACCAATTCGATCAGCGCCGCAACCTCGCGGCGTCCAGTATCATCTACATCCCCCGCCAGTTCCAGTGGCAGCAGAATATTCTGCGCCACCGTGCGCCAGGGCATCAGGTTGGCGCTCTGAAAGACAAATCCTGTCCGCGCGGAGGCAGCCGGCTGCCCCTGAAACAGCACCTGCCCGGTAGTCGGTTGTAATAAACCGGCCAGCAGGCGCAGCAGGGTGGTCTTGCCGCAGCCGGATGGACCCAGCACACAGACAAACTCCCGCGGACAGACATTGAAAGAGAGATCCTGCAATGCCTGCAGACCGCCGTTCCCGTCCGGGAAGGTATGCGTCACGTGCCGGCAGACCAGGATCGGTTCCATTATTGACTGAACTGGTTGGTGTAAGCCTGATCCAGGCTGATGCTATTTTTCAGCAGACCCATATCGGTCAGCACATCCGCCATGTTTTGCCAGGCGGCGGGAGAGGTGTACCCCGGCCGCTCCACCTGCCACATACCAATCGATTCCGCCAGCACCGCCTGTTGAGCCGCTGCGTCGGCCTGCGCCAGGTTCTCTACATATTTCTGGCTGATCTCGTAGGCTTCGGCTGGGTGCGCGGCCGTGTATTGAATACCCTGCTGGATGGCTTTTGCCATCGCTGCCGCCAGAGCGGGGTTATTGGCCAGCGTGGTTTCGTTCGTCACCAGGCCATTGGAGACCAGCTCCATATAATCTGCCACCTGCAGCACCTGAATATCATACCCCTGGGCAGTCAGCTGCACCGGTTCATTGGCCACATACACCACCGCTGCGTCCACCTGCCCGGAGACGAGTGCCTCCACCTGGTTGAAACCAACAACCTGAATGTTAACATCTTTCTCTTCCAACCCGCCCGCCGCCAACAAGGCTCGTAAGCCGATATAGCTGGCACCGCTAAGCACCGGTACACCGATGGTCTTGCCTTTCAGGTCAGCCGGGCTGGAGATGCCAGCCGGGCGCAGCGAGACGATGCCCACCGGAAAATCCTTATACCAGGCGGTGACATACACCACCGGCAGGGACTGCGCGCGCGCCAGCAGCACCTGTTCACCGGAAACCATGGCGAATTGCAGTTTATTCGCGCCGACCAGCGCCATGGCGTCCGTTTCAAAACTGTAATCCAGCGTCAGGTCGATGCCCGCGTCGGTAAAGTAACCTTTTTCCATGGCGACATACAACGGCGCGAACTGAACGTTGGGGATATACCCCAGCGGTAGAGAAACCGGGGTTAAAGCCGGTGCGGCAGCCGAACTGGCCGCGCTGCACCCGGATAATCCGAATACCAGGATGATGAAAATAAATACGAACTGCTTCAAAGACACGCTTACCTCCGGGGTTGAGATGGGATATGGGAATTCCAGCGCAGTGTGAGCTTTTCCAGCCACACCACCGAATAATACAAAGTCAAAGCTAGCGCGATCAGGGTGAAGATGGCGGCAAAAACCAGCGCGGTATCATACTGCCCGCGGCCAATGTTGATCAAGAAGCCTAATCCGCGGTCAGAGCCGACAAACTCACCCACCACCGCGCCGATCACTGATAAAGTGGCTCCTACCCGCAGACCGCCCAGAAAGACCGGCAGCGCGGCCGGGACTTCCAGGTAGCGCAGGGTCTGGCGCGGTGTGGCATGCAGGCTGCGCATTAACTCTTGCAGGGAATCCGGCACGGCACGCAAGCCGATGATGGTGTTGATCAGCACCGGGAAGAACACCGTCAGCGCGCAGATCAGGATCTTGGAGACCAGCCCGGAGCCGAACCAGATGATCAGCAGCGGCGCGATGGCGACCATCGGCAGCGCCTGGCTGGCTACCAGGTACGGGGAGAGCAACCGTTCCGCGGGGCGGCTCTTGGCCAGCCAGTACCCGGTCAGGGTGGCAAAACCGGCGCCGAGCGTCAACCCGGCCAGCACTTCCACCAGGGTGGTCAGGAGATGGCGGACCAGGCTGCCGTCCGCCCATGACTGCCAGAAGCGGACTGCCACTTGCAGCGGCGTGGGCAGAATGAATGTCGGCAGCTGCCAGATCCAGGCGACAGCCTGCCATACCGCCAGCGCGATCAGGGCTGTCAGCACGATAAACCAGGACCTGTGTTTATTCAACTTCTCTAGCAACAGAAAAACCCCGTGAATCAGATTCCACGGGGCAGGCAGGCAAGCAAACAGCAAAAAATGCTGTACCTGATCCTTCTTTTATCCGGACTATACCGTCGGCTCCGGATTTGCACCGGATCCTGTCCATGGCTGGACTCGTGGGCTTCTCTGACGAGTTACCACCGATCGGGAATTGGATCTCGCGATCCGCACCCTGCCCCGAAGGTATATTTATTATACAGCAAAAGCGGGAGGTTGCTGGAGACAAACGAAAAAAAGTCCGCGGAGATTGCTCCGCGGACTTAAATTGATTGCGATAAATTTCAGGCAGCCATAGCCTGTTCCAGGTCGGCGATGATGTCTTCCACATCTTCCACGCCAACCGAGAGCCGGATCAGGCCGTCAGTGATGCCCTGCGCCAGGCGGTCATCACAGGAAACTTTGGAGTGAGTCATGCTGGCCGGGTGCTGGATCAGCGTATCCACCGCGCCGAGTGAAACGGCAAGTGACGCCAGCTTGACCGCGTTCATCATCTTCACCCCGGCTTCATAACCGCCCTTCAGCTCGAATGAGATCATGGCGCCGTATCGGCTCATCTGTTTTTTGGCGACCGCGTGCCCGGCATGGGAGGTCAACCCCGGGAAGTGCACCACCGAGACGGATGGGTGAGCGGCCAGGAACGCAGCGACTTTCTCCGCGTTGTCACAGTGCTTCTGCATCCGCAGCGCGAAGGTCTTCAAACCGCCGGCTGCCAGCCAGCAATCGAACGGCGAGGGATTGCAGCCAAGTGTTTGCATCATCTTATTCAGGTCACCGCGGACAAACGTCGGGTGACGGGAAACCACCGCGCCGCCTACCACCTGCCCGTGTCCGGCCAGGTATTTGGTGGTGGAGTGGATGGTGACATCCATTCCCAGGGTCAACGGACGCTGGCAAAAAGGCGTGGCAAAGGTGTTATCCACCACCGCCCAGGCGCCGTACCGGTGGGCGATCTCCGCCACCGCGCTCAGGTCCACAATATCCATCGATGGATTCGATGGGCTCTCGCAATAGGCCAGTTTCGCGCCGGGGTTGGCCTTAAAGGCTTCTTCCCAATCCTGCGGCTGGGTCTCTGACATAAAGACAACTTTGATCCCATAAGTGGGAGCGATATTCTTTAAGAAGGAAAATGTTGCCCCGTACAACTGGCATTGCGCGATGACCGTGCTGCCGCTCTTCAAACAGGCCAACAGGGTGGTGGTGATGGCCGCCATACCGCTGGCGAACACCAGCCCGTCTGCCAATTCCTTCAACGGCTTACCGGGGTTTTGCTGCACCAGGTCGAATGCCTCCAGCGCGGTGATCTTCTCAGCCAGCGCGTCCAGGTTGGGGTTGCTGAGGCGGGTATAGATGTGCCCCGCTTCTTCGCCCCGCCAGATGGCCTGGCCGGTGGCTACATCGGGGAATGAAAAAGTGGAAGTGGGATAGATGGGTGAGGCATGGGAGTGGTACGGATGTTCATGCTCGGCAGTGTGAATGGCGGTGGTGCAGAAGCCCTGGATACGCGGTTTGGTCATAAGGTTTCCTCCGCATTGATTATAGACGGAAAATCCTTCCCGGAAGGAAGGATTTTCTCGTGTTTAGTATAAATTCGCCGCCAGGTTGAGCGGCTGACCCGATCGGTATAAATACTCAACCGGATACCGGTGATGATTACATCCCCAGCGCTTTCATGGCCGCCATCACCAGAAATACCGGCCAGACCAGAGCTTTTAAGAACCCTAAGACACCCAGCCAGAAGGTGGGAGCTCCGCCGATGTAATAAATGGCCGCGCCGATGAAACCCAGCCCGTATACAGCCTGGCCGTGGCCATGATGTCTGGCACCTTTTCCACTGTGATGGTGATGATGTCCTTTGCAGCAGTCTTGATCTTCTTTGCAGCATTCGTGATTATCTGTGGTCATTCGTTCTCCTTGATAGATTTGATTTCTGAACTACATACGCAAATTCTTACGGCAGGTTGCTGCCGGTTATCCCTTATACAGCCCGCCCGGGTTCACGCCAAAGCTCCCGGCCTGCAGTGAGCGCTCATCCAGCGTTGTCAGATCCTGGATCATGCGGGCTGACAGCAGCGGGACGGCTTTCAGCCCTTTCAGATACTGCTCGATCGCATCCACCCCGCCGTCCTCTGTCAGCCAGTTCAGGCGATTAAAACGCACCAGGTGGATCGGGCGGGTGTAGCCGCGCAGGGTCTTCTGCCCCTGCATATTAAAGTAAACCTCAAAATAAGACATCACCAGCTCGCGCAGGTTGGCGTAGACCGGGTCGCGAAAGCGCAGGCCGGTGAAGTTGCTCTTGGCCACACAGCCCCAGCGGCCGTTCTGGCGGAAAAGCGCCAGGATGTGGTCATCATCCGTGCCGGGCTCGGGCAGCAGGTCGATCATCACAGCCGGGTGACCCAGGCGGTGCAGCATCAGCGCCGCGAAAAGTCCGCCATCCAGGCAGTGAGCCTGCCGCTCGCGCAGGACATTCACCATGCTGCGGTTGCGTTCTCCGCCGGGGTACTGCACGCCGTCCAGAAACCGGGAGATCTTTACCGGGGCATCCAGGCTTTCCACCAGCTGGAGCTCAGCCGGTGTCAGTTGATCTAAAAATGGCTTCAGTGGAACTTGTTTCATACATATCACCTGACAACCGGCTGGCGGATGTTGTAAATATCAACCATCCAGTCTATCTAAGCGGCAACCTCCCTCAACCGCGGGAAGGATCGCCGAACTGCTACTCTACTTAATCCACTTGTACAGCAGGTACAACCCGGCAAGGATGAGAAGCACCGGCCAGCCCTGCTGGATGTACGACAGCCAGCGCAAGCCGGATGTACCCAGCAGCAGCAACCCGCCGATCAAACCCAGGATACCGCCGGGGATCAACGGCCAGCGCATCCAGGCCGGACCCTCCGGGTCCTTGAGGACGAGAGACAGCAGGGAGATCAGCACCCAGCCCGCCGCGAAGCAAAGGAGGAAAAAGCCGCCTTGCCGGTTGCCGTCCGCGAATCCGTCGAGGCGCTGCGCGATCAGCACGCCCGCGCCGATGCCGGTCAGGATACCGCCGGGGATGAGGAAGCCGCGCCGGCTGGCCAAGAAGGCGGCCGCGATGAAGACCAAACCAAGCAGTAACGGGACATACATCCCAAAATTCCGGCTGGCGAAGACATTCTGCAATAGCAGCAAAATGCCGATCCCGATCAGGATCAATCCGCCCACCAGGCCGGAGCGGCGTTTACCGCCTTCTGTTTTCTGAGGTTCATTTGTTGTCATAGCTAACTCCTGAATAGATTGTTTTAATCAGCATAACATCTACGCAAGAAATTTCAATTAGTTGCCGCGCGGGGTCATGCAACAATTATCGCTGCTACTGCTGCGGCTCACACCCGGCCTGGTCTTCACCGGTGCTGCGGTGCAGGTAAGCATCCAGTTCCGACAGGGAAACGCGGGAGGTGAGATCCAGCGTCAAAGGTGTTACCGAGACCACCCGCTCTTCCCGCAGCGCGTACACATCCGACTCGGGGTCGAGTTCTTCCTTGCTGTACTGGATGGTGTACTGCATGCGGTTGGGTTCCTCCCAGTTTTTCCGCTTTGGCAGCGAGGCGTGATAATACGAATTCATGCCGACCCTTGTGACCCGCCACGGCGTAGTCGGCACGGCGTTATCCGGGATCTCGATCTTCAGCACCGCCACATCCGGCGGCATCTGGTGATGCAGCAGCATGTCCGCGAACAGGGTGACAAAGTATTTGGATGCTGAAAAGTCTATATCCCGCGAGTAAGAAAGGTTGTAGGATTCAGGCGTCTGCAAAGAGACGGCCATGGCGGGGATGCCAAAGCCCGCGCCTTCCAGCGCGGCACCGACCGTGCCCGAGATGGTCGTCCCGGAACCGACATTTTCGCCGTAATTGATGCCCGAGACAACCAGGTCCGGTTTGCGCGGACAGATCTCCAGCACGCCGTGGGCAACGTTCTGTGCCGGCGTCCCATTGACTGCGTAGACCGTCCATTCCACCCCGTGGACGTTCAGGGTCTGCAGGGTGACGCTGCCGTCGGTGTGGTTGGGATGACTGCGGCCGGCGCCGGACCATTGATCGCGCGGGGCGGCGACCGTCACATACCCCAGGCAGGAAAGCGCCTCCGCGGCAGCCCACAGGCCGGGGGATTGGATGCCGTCATCATTCGTCAGCAAGATTTGAATATCAGAATTGTTCATCTAGACCTACTTAAAAGCGATATGGAGCGGTTTCCCGCTCCACCCAATTGTGCCCTCGGGGCGACTCGAACGCCCAACCTACTGCTCCGCAAGCAGGCGCTCTATCCATTGAGCTACGGGGGCTAAGTAATTTAGCGGTTGGATTATACGCCAGTAGCCGACAACGGTCAAGGTTAGCGGGAGCGGGCGTGCAGCGGGTGTTCCTCATAGCGGTAGAACACCGGTCCGATCTGCACTTCATCTCCCGGCCGTAATAAACAGCCTTCGGACGGCGCCAGCTGCCCGTTGACGAGCGTCCCAGCCCCGGGTGTGGCATCTGAGGCATGGTAGCGCCCTTCGACGTCATGCCAGATGAGGGTATGGCGGCCTTCCACCCCGGCCACATTCAAAACCACATCCGCCAGAAAGCGGTCAGAACCGATGGTGAACTTCCGCTCACCCAGCGGGATGTCATAACCCGCCGCGGAATCGGCATCATGCGAAACCAGCGCCAGAACTGCCGCGTGCTCCGCGGCCGGGCGGTATCTGCCGGGTGGGGCCGTTGGCGCGGCCGGTTTGACCGCGGCTGGCACACGGCGCGGTTTCACTTTCCCGATGCGCTGCAACAAAGCTGCCCAGCCGCCCTGTTTCTGCAGCCTGAAAAAGCCGATCGCCGCGCCAATCCCCGCCGCGAAGATAACAACCAGCAGCAGGTAGATGCCGCCGCCGTTCAGAAAATCCGCCCAACGGTTGATGGCGGGCAGGACGATGGCAATTTCAACCGGCAATTCCCGGCTCTCGCTCACCATCCCCAGTTCATCCGTCACCTGCACCTTCAGCAGATGGGTACCGTCCTTATGGTATTCGCGGATGTCCCACTTGAAGCGCTCAAAGGGAGGCGTGGTATTTTCGGCAACCTGGCTTCCGTCGACGAACAGCACGGAACGCGTCAGTTTGCGGACGTACCCGTCCCCAAATTCCATCTGGATCTCGAGCGGCTGTAAAGCCGGGATCAGCGATGCCAGGGTATCCGCCCCGCGCTCCGCGGTGGAGCGGATGACCTGGCCGGGCGGGTTGACGAACACCGGTACCCCGGGCTGCAGCGTGATGGAATAGGTCAGCGGCAGCGAAGTAACGATCTGTTGGCTGAGCAAGACCTGCCCGGCTACATTGTGCTGCCCGCTGGAATTCGCGCCGGAGCGGTATTCCAGAAGGTAGGTAGAACGCAAGGGTTCCAGCAGGGTGGTGATAGTCGGCATTTCCTCCGCGCCGGAAAAACCGGTGAATTGTCCGCCGGTGGCAGTTGCCAGTTCCTGCAGCTCCTGCGCACGCGGGTCTGAAAAGCTGGCGCGCGATGCCAGCATCCAAACATAGATGTGCGCGCCAGCCTGATTGGCCTGATTGATCACATCTTGCAGTACCCCGCCCAGGGGAAAATCCGGCAAGGGGGTGATGTACAAAACCGCCTTCTCCATCCGGGTATCCGGCGTAAAATCACGGGCAATATCCACCGCCTGCCCTAGCAGGTCCAGCGACGGCGCAACATTTTTCAAGTCCGGCTTGTAAGAGACAAAAACGGTCTGCCAGGTGAGCGCGTCTTTCAGGTGCAGCTGCCGGATGCCGGAATTGGTGATCAGGCTCAGGTCATCCAGGTCATTCTCTTTTTGACGGTCTGCCCACTGGTTCAGGTATTCTTCCATGTAGGCATAACGCGTGATGCCCAGGTTGTTGCGGTAGGCAAAGGTGGGGCTGGCATTGATCGCCACAGTGATCTGCAAGCCTACCCGTTCCTCCGCCAGGCTGGTCAGCGGGATATTGCGGCCGTCCTCCAGGATCGAAACGCTTTCCGCGGTCAATCCGTTGATGAAAGTGCCGTCCGGGTTGCGGACATCCAGGTAAGCTGAGACGTCCGGAAAGGCAGAGGTATCCACCCCGGAAAGGACGGCTTCCGCGCCGCTCTGGGCAGCCGCGTACCCGCCGGGCAGCAGCAAGGCGCAGCACAGGCAGACCAGCGCGATTCGTTTCATGGTTGCGGCGGAGTTTCAGGCAAGACATCCACGGGCGAGGAAGCCGCCGGGGTTGGCTGAGTCAGCTGCTGGTAGGTCAGTACCCATGCCGCCGTGGTAAAAGTAGCCAAAATACCGCTGGCGGCCAGCATGACCGGCGAATAGACGCACAGCAGCGCCAGCGCAATGATGACTCCGGTTTGGAGCGAATCCACGGCGCCAGTGATCAGCGGGATAATGACTGGCGTGAAAGCCAGGAGAACCGGTATGGCGATGATGAAGCCAACGATGCCGCTGCCGACCGCCAGGATGATGGCCATCACCACGATTGGGCCGGGGTTATGCCGCACCACCTGCCAACCCCGCGAGAAGCCGGCCCGCATCCCCAGGTCTTCGATGATCATCGCGATGACCGCCTGCCGCAGCACGACTCCCAGGATGATCGAACCCGGGATGATCACAATACAGAAGATCGGGATCAACAACAGCGCGGCGACCCCGTCTGTCAGTACTCCCAGCCAGATAAATGGCACCACCAGGATAAGAATGCTCAGAACGATCGCCAGCCCGGCCAGTAAGTTGAAACCGAACACACGCCAGTAATAAGGCTTTGCCAGTTGGGCTACTCCGCCAAAGCGCAGTTTCTCTTCGCTCATCCCGGCTTGCCGGGTGCCGGCCGTCAAACCGACCAGGCCAAAGGTGGATAGCGCGTAACAAACGAAGAGCAGGACGACAAACACGACTGCCGCGAGCACCCAGACCCACCAATCCAACCGTGCGAGGTAATTGCCGGCCTGATCTAAACTCCGCGCCCATTCTGAAGGCAGGTTAGCGTAGTCGCTGCGATCCGCCTGAAAACTGGAGGTGTTATTGCCGCCCTGGCCCATAGCAGCCAGAATGCCGAAGATCCACAAGATCTTGTGCTTCCAGGTGATCTTCCAGGCCCTGGATAAGATATCTCCGTAGTTCATAGGTCACTCCCATTCTATGGTTGCAGGCGGCTTGCTGGTCACATCCAGCGCCACCCGGTTGATGCCGCGGACCTCATTCACAATGCGGCTGGATACTCTGGCCAACAAGTCATACGGCAGCCGCGTCCAACTGGCTGTCATAAAATCATCCGTGGATACCGCCCGCAAGACGCAGGTCTCCTGGTAGGTGCGTTGATCGCCCATCACCCCCACCGAGCGAACGGGCAGCAGCACCGCGAAGGCCTGCGCTGCCCCGCCTGCTGCATCGCCGGAAAGGTTCAATAACCCGGCCGCTTCAAGCTCAGAAGTGAAAATATAGTCAGCCTGGCGCAACGTCTCCAGGCGCTCCGCGGTGATCTCACCCAGGCAGCGCACGGCCAATCCCGGGCCGGGAAAAGGCTGCCGCCAGACCAACTCATGCGGCAAGCCCAGCGCCTCACCCACCTTGCGCACCTCATCTTTGAAAAGGTAGCGCAGCGGTTCGATCAGCTGAAAATGCATCTGCTCCGGCAGCCCGCCGACATTGTGATGCGTTTTGATGCGCTCCCCCTTACTGCGTTCCGGCGCGCTGGATTCGACTACATCTGGATAAATAGTACCCTGCACCAGGTACTTCGGCGAGCCCAGGGACAGGGCCTGCTGCTCAAACTGGCGAATGAAAGTCTCACCGATCACCTTGCGTTTCTGCTCCGGGTCGGTCACACCGCGCAGGTTACCCAGAAAGACCGCGCGCGCATCCACCGTGTGGAGGTTGATCCGCAGGCCTTTTTTCAAGGCGGCTTCCACCTGGCTTTGTTCATGTTGGCGCAGCAGCCCGTGGTTGATGAAGACCGCGTCCAACTGGCTGCCGATGGCTCTGTGCACCAGCGCGGTCGCCACACTGGAATCCACGCCGCCGCTGACCGCGGAAAGCACCCGGCTCTCACCCACCTGCGCGCGAATGCGTTCTACGCTGGATTGTATGATCGATTCAGGCGTCCAATCCGGTGCCGCGGCGCAGATCTCCCGCACAAACCGGCGCAACAGCTCCGGTCCGCCCGGGGTATGCCGTACTTCCGGATGGAATTGCACCCCGTAATAGCGGCGTTGGTTGTCAGCCATGGCCGCCAGGGGACTGTTGGCAGAGGACGCGATCACCGAGAAACCGGGCGGCAGATGCTCCACCCGGTCGCCGTGCGACATCCAAACCGTTTGCGAGCCAACCGGCAGCAGCGGGTTCTCCGCGGAGACGCTAATCTCCGCGTGACCGTATTCCCGCGCGGCGCCGGAAGCCACCCGGCCGCCCAACGCCTGCGCCATGGCCTGCATGCCGTAGCAGATGCCCAGAACGGGCATTCCGCTGGTAAAAACATAAGCCGGCACGGCCGGCGCGTCGGTTGTATAGATGGAGTTGGGTCCGCCGGAAAGGATAAATCCGCGCGGAGATAAAGCCAGTACCCTGGCCGGGTCCGCGTCATACGGCAGCAATTCACAATAAACCGAAAGCTCCCGCACCCGCCGGGCGATCAGCTGGGTATATTGTGAACCAAAATCAAGGATAACGATAGCGGCTGTCATGGTACACCAAGTATAGCATTTACGGCACCAGCCGGAACCGCTGACATCTGCTTATACGCACGCCAGGCGGGCGACCGCGCAGCCCCAGGCCGGCAATGTCACCTGTAGTGAGTTCTCCCCCGCTGATAAGGTAACCGCGGCGCCGGCGGATGAATACGCGTCCGGCAGCAGTTTGCCCGCGAATGGTACATCCAGCACCCGGCTGGCCGGCGAAGAGGAATAATTGACAATGATGTACACCCTCTCACCCGGGCTGGCCCAGACCCACGCCAGGCAGGGTTCCTCCACCCGCGCCAGAAATTCCCAATCGCCGTTCTTTAGAGCGGGTAATTGCATCAACCGGAACAGACCGTGGTAAAAATCGGGCAACCCGGGCGCTGGCGGCATATCCGCCCAACGGCGCAAGAACACCGGCAGGCGCTGCGTCCGGCCTTCCATCTGCCCCTGGTGGAAGAGGCGCGCGCCGGGTGTGGTTGCCAGGATGAGCGCTGCCGCGCGGGCCTGGTCGGGTTGAAAGGCAGTGGCGGCTCGGGCTTCATCATGGTTTTCAATGAACCGTACCGTCCGAGGCTGAGCGCCGGCCCGCGCCAGAGTGCCGGCGATGCCTTTGATGTCATCCTGTTTCAGCTGGTCGTAAAATTCCTTGTCATAGCAGTAGGAAAAACCTTCCTGCACCAGTTCCGGTTCGGTGCCCCAGTAGGCTTCCGCGATGAACAGGAAGCCAGGGTACTGCCGCCGTGTCGCGCCGATCACCTCCCGCCAGAATGTTGTCGGCAAGGCTGAGCCGGCTTTATCCCGCCAGGTGGACGCGAAAATGCGGTCCAGCAGCAGCATGGCCATGTCACAGCGTACGCCGTCACATTGGCTGGCGATCTCCAGCAGTGCGGCGCGCGCCGCCAACCGGTAACCGGGGTTGAAAGCATTGACCTGGGCCACATCCTCCCAGGCCGGGTAGTTGGGATCCTTGCCGCAGGCGATCACCCGCCCGGCACTCTCAAAGTATTCGCGCGTGGCATTCATCAGGTCTTTCCGGCTGCCAGGGATGAAGTATTCCGGGTGTTCCAGCACCCATTCGTGGTCGCGCGCCACATGATTCGGCACATAATCCAGCAGCAGGCGCAGGCCGCGGCTGGCCAGCTGCCGCCGCGCTTCCGCCAGTCCAAGCCGGCCGCCCCAGCGCTCATCCACGCTGTATGCCTGAATGCAGTACGCTGAGCCCAGGTTATCCGCCGGCGTAAAATCGGGCAGGGCGGTGATAAATTCATGCCGCAGGCTTTCATGCCGGCTCGAGATGCGCACCCCTTCCGCGCTGCGCTGCCAGACCCCCATGAACCAGATGGCATCAAATCCCATCTCTGCCAGCTCGTTCCAGACCTCCGGCGGGACGGTACCCAGGGTCACCTCGCGCTTTTGCGTCCGCGACAGGTCACTCAGCCAGACGGGAGTATTGATCTCGTAGATAATGGGGTTGGACGGCCAGTTATTCAAGCAAAACCTTTAATGAATGGGATATACTAACTGTACTCTGTTTGTATTGTATCAAATCAATCCCGCAACTCCGCAGGCAGTCAAGCGTATTAAAGTAAGGAGGATCATATGAAATCGTTCATTTCACGCTGGATCGTAAACGTCATCGCCATCGCCGCCATTTCCTGGCTGTTACCCGGCATCACTGTCGGTGGAACCAAATGGGTGACCATCCTATTGGTCGCGCTGATCTTTGGGCTGGTAAACGCGGTGATCAAACCGTTATTCTCACTAGTGACCTGCGGGCTGTATGTCATTTCCCTGGGTCTGTTCACCTTCATTGCCAACGCCCTCATGCTGATGGCCACCGGCTACCTGTCCGGGTTGCTCGGCCTGCAATTCAAGGTCGACGGCTTCTGGACCGCCGTCCTGGGTGCTCTGATCATCAGCCTGGTCAGTTTCACCCTGTCGGTTGTTGGCAGGAAGATCAAGCCAAAGAAGTAGAATACTCTCGTCCGAAAAAACAGGCTGACCATACGGTCAGCCTGTTTGCTTTCTTTCGCTATTTTGCGGCTGTTTCAGCCGCGGCTTCGACCTTCGGCGCTTTGAAGAACAGCCAGACCGGCACGATGGTCACCATGGATACGATCGCGGTGAGCAAGAACGGCATCTGGGGATTGAAATGTTCCCACAGGTAGCTGCCGATCAACGGACCGGGCAGAGAAACCAGGCCCAGGCTGGTGCTGAACAGACCAAAGGCCACGCCGCGCAGGTGGGCTGGCACCGCTTTACTGATCAACGACTGGTATGCCGGCGCGGCCAGGCCGTTGCCAATGCCGGCCAGAACCCAGCCCAGGCCGTACATCCACACCGCGCTGGCCGGCGGCAGCAGCGCCATCATGCCGATGGCGACACCCATGAAAATGAAGGCGATGGCGATATTGACCCGCTCGCCGGCTTTGTCCGCCAGCCAGCCGGCCGGGATCATGACAGCCATGGAAGCCACCCCGAAGATACTGCTCATCATCCCGATCTGGCTGACCGTGAGTTTGGCAATATCCTCCATATAGATAGATAAGAAGGAAAATGACATATTAAAGAATATGTCCCGCACGCCGTCTGTGATCATGATCCAGGTGAATAAACCGCCGGCCAGGATCAAACCAAACATGGCGCCCAGGTTACTCTTCAATAACCCCATGGATAGCGCCGGTTTTTCGCCAGTCTGGCTGCGGCTGGCCTCGCGCGCCATCAACACGCGGATGACGGTCGCGAAGACATACAGCACAGCCGCGATGGCCAGCATGTATTTGAAGCCGTGCTTTTCCACCAGGTAGCCGCCCAGCAGCGGCCCCACCACAGAGACAATACTGAACAGCGTCTGCGTGATGCCAAACAACCTGGCGCGGTTCTCCGGCGCGGAATGATCCGCGATGAAGGCATCAAAACTGGGGCCAACCAGCGCGCGGGTCATCGCGCTCAACACCGAAGATACCAGCACCCACTCCCAGCGGTTGGCCAGCAAGAGCGGGATGTACACAAAGATCCCGATCACGCTGCCGATCGCGATGGCTTTCAGGCGCCCCAGCGTGTCAGAGATCCACCCGCCCAGGATCTGCAGCAGGAGCGGGATGATCTGTGAGAGGGTATAGAAGAGCCCGATCTGACCGATGCCGGCGCCGAGGTCCTTCAGGTAGAGCGCCTCCAGCGGACCGTACATATTGCCGCCAGTATTTGCCAGCACCATCGCACCCATAAAAAGCAGCAGCAGCGGAGTCAGCATGCGGGCTTTCTTTACAACTGTTTCCTGTGACATAAACATCCTTTACAAACCAGGTATTTTGGCTCCCCGGCGGTGGCAGGCAGAGACCAGAGAAAGGAGCTGCCCCGCGGCGGCTCCCAACTTTCCATTTTACACCAGACCGCGAAAATCCCGGTGGAAATCAAGAAAGCGGCGACCGAATAAATGAAATGACCCCGTTCCCTGACCGGCTCCCGGGGGCGCTGACCGCGGTCTGCATCGAGGCTATAATATCCATATGCCAAAAACTCACAGTCAGTTTGTCTGCCAGAATTGCGGCCGCACGACCCCGCAGCAGCTTGGGAAATGCCCGCGCTGCGGCGCCTGGGGCACCATGGTGGAAGAATTGGTCACCCCACCGGCGACCGCGACCGCCAAAGCCGGGCATCTCAGCAGCCGCTCGACACCGCGCCGCCTGGCTGAGATCAGCGGGGATGATGAAGAACGCATGGCGCTGCCGATCGGCGAATTTGCCCGCGTGCTGGGCGGCGGCATCGTGCCCGGCTCGATCGTCCTGATCGGCGGCGACCCGGGTATCGGCAAATCTACCCTGCTGCTGCAGCTGGCCGTGGAAATGGCGGCGCACCGCCGGGTGCTGTATGCTTCCGGCGAAGAATCAGAGCGCCAGATCAGCATGCGGGCGACCCGTTTGCTGCACGCGCCGGAAGCTGAGGGCAAAGAGCCGGATGACCTGCTGCTGGTGACTGAAACCAACCTGGACACTATCTTTCAACATGTGGAAACGACCCAGCCCGAAATTTTGATCATCGATTCAATTCAGACCGTTTACCTGCCGGAAATGAAGTCATCCGCGGGGTCTTTTTCGCAGGTGCGCGAGACCGCCTCGCGGCTGCGTGAGCTGGCAAAATCCGCCAACATCACTGTTTTTCTGATCGGGCATGTGACCAAGGAAGGCTTGATCGCCGGTCCGCGCGTGCTGGAACACATCGTGGACACCGTGCTCTACCTGGAAGGCGACCGCTATCAATCCTTCCGCCTGCTGCGGTCCGTCAAGAACCGCTTTGGCGCCACCTCCGAGATCGGCGTCTTTGAAATGCGCGAACGCGGTATGGTTGAAATTACCAACCCGTCTGAAGCATTTTTAACTGAACGGATGGTCAACGCTCCCGGCTCAGCCATCGCGGTGACCATGGAAGGCACCCGTCCGCTGCTGGTGGAAGTGCAGGCACTGACCAACCACACCTCCTTTGGAAACCCCCGCCGCACCGCCAACGGCTTTGACCTGAATCGCCTGCTGCTGATCGCGGCCGTGCTGACCCGCCGGGTCGGCATTAACCTGATGGAACAGGACATCTACGCCAATGTGGTCAGCGGGCTGCGCATCACCGAACCCGCCGCGGACCTGGCGCTGGCGGCCGCGATCGCCTCCTCCTTTCGGGATATCCCGGTTAAGGCCGATACCATCCTGATCGGCGAGATCGGGCTTTCGGGTGAGCTGCGGCAGGCCAGCCAGATGATGGCCCGCCTGCGGGAAGCGGCCAAGCTGGGCTTTAAGACCGCGGTCGTCCCGCGGCGCCTGCGCGGCGGCGAAGAATACCCGGCTGGCATCAGCGTGGTGGAAGCCCGCTCCCTGCGGGAAGCCCTGGGGCACGCGCTGCTGCCAGTCGAAACCCTGCCGCCTGTCAACCCGGAACGAAAACAACGCATCATTGCCTCTCAACAGAAAGATAACTCGTGACCAAACTACTGGACCTTCCCTGGATCTCACGCGTCCGCCGCAACCACGCGCTGGAACATGCCACGTTGAATCTTCTCTCCTCCCGCCTGCCGGGTAAGTCGCTGGGTGGGTTATCCGATGCCGCCGGTTTCTGGATCATTGGCACGGTCGCGGTAGATACACTCTCCACCGCGGTGGTGGACGCGCTGAATCGCCTGCGCGCGGGTGAACGCCGCCTGGCATTTCACGCCGGCTGCGGCACCGGCTACGCGGTGACCGGCATCATCGCCGGCAGCCTGGCCTGGCTGGGCATGCTGGGCGTCAAAGACGGTTACCGGCAGAAGCTGGACCGGCTGCCGCTTGTCATCACCCTGGCCATGCTGGGGGCGGTGGCTGCCCAGCCGCTGGGAACCCGCCTGCAAACACAGGTGACCACCAACGCTCAACCCGGCGGCTTAGAAATTACCGGCATCCGCGTTTTTGGCAGCGGCATATTCAAGATCTCACGGGTATCTACCCGCGGGTAGCAGATATGGCAGAGACACTCCAACCGCGCGTATTGATCCTGCACGGAGATGATGAATTTGGCATCGAACGTGAGTTAAAGGCGCTCATCACTGAATTTACCAGCATGGAAATGGGTGACTTGAATTTCACCCGGTTGGATGCCGCGGCTGACCGGCCGGAAGTGATCCTGACAGCCATCCAATCTGTGCCATTCTTTACGCCGCAGCGCCTGGTCGTGCTGGATAATCCGCTGCCGGTTTCCCGCCAGAAAAAGGGCGAGGAAGAGGATAGCGGTGATGAGACGGATGCCGCCCCGGGCGGTAAACTATCGGACAAGAAGCAGAAGATCATCGGGTGGCTGAACTCCGCGCCTGAGACCACCCGCCTGGTGCTGGTGATCGCGGATGTATCCAAATTCGACTGGAATACCAAACAGACCACCTGGACGGTGTTGAAGGACTCACATTACCTGATGAAATGGGTCAAGGAGCATGCCCAGATCGCCGCGGTCAAGGGCTTCGCCTTGCCGAGCCAAAAAGAAATGGCAGCCTGGGTCCGGCGGGAAGGCTCTGCCCGCGGCTTGCGGTTTAATGAGGCCGCCGCGGCTGAGTTGGCCGCCTACACCGGTACTGACACGCGCCAGGCCAGCCAGGAGCTGGAAAAACTGGACCTGTATCTGGGAATACGCCGCGAAGTAGAGTTGGATGATATTGCCGCCATCTGCACCTTTACCTCCAGCGCGAAGATCTGGGATATGCTGGACGCGGTCGGTAACCGTGACACCCGGCAGGCCATCGGTCTGTATCACCAGGTGCTGGAAAGCGAAGATCCGGTCAGCATCTTCCGCCAGCTGATCGGTCACTTCCGTCAGCTGTTGATGACGCGTGAAGCCTTATCAGCCGGCCCGCAGGACCCCCAATCTCTCAGCGCCATATTGAAGATCCTGCCATTTCAGGCGAAGAAATTCCAGACGCAGGCGCCAGGGTTCTCACGGGATGAATTGCGCCAGGCCTACCAGTGGCTGTTGACGATCGAGGAAGACAGCAAAAGCGGTGAGGTGAACTTTGTGGAGCGGCTGGATGCCTTCATCATCCGAGCAAGTAAGCGGGTATAATCTCACAAAGATAAATCAGCCATCGTGAACGGAATTTTCCGCACAGGCAAAGCCACTAAAATAAAGCGGGGATTATTATGGAAATATCAAAATTGACCATACGGTTACCCAAATCCCTGGTGATTGCATCCAAAAAGTATGCGACCGACCATCACACAACTTTATCTGCATTGGTGGAATCATACCTGACCAACCTGCTCGGTCTGTCCAATCTTGCGTCCGCGCCGATCGTGAGAAGAATCTCTGGCAGCTTGCCTGACGATTTATCCAACACTGACTACCATGATCACCTGGACGAGAAGTACGGTCAGTAACCCATTCATCTTGCCGCTCAAGCACTAGCTTTTTCCATCAGGTTACCCCATGTCGTACCAACTCTGTAGAAAATATCTGGCGCCCTGCTAGTCTGATATACTTTCAACTGATGCGCATTGCCATGCTTTCCTACCATACCTGCCCGCTGGCCATCCTGGGGGGTAAAGATACCGGCGGTATGAATGTCTACGTCCGCGAGTTAACCCGCTTTCTGGGGCAGGCCGGCATTCATGTGGATGTCTTCACCCGGTCTCAGGACGAACACGTACCCCATATTCTGCATGACCTGGGCTACGGCAACCGCGTGGTGCATATCCCCGCCGGGCCGGAACACCCATTACCCAAAAACGAATTGGCCTGCCACATCCCCGTCTTCACCGCGGAAGTGCTGCGTTTCGCTGAGCAGAAAGGCCTGCGCTACGATCTGATCCACAGCCATTACTGGATGTCAGGCGTGGCTGGCGCGGGGTTGAAACAGGCCTGGCAGGTCCCGATGGTTCAGATGTTCCACACCCTCAGCGCGGTGAAGAACCGCATCGCCCGCGGGCATGAGGCCGAAGGCGCTTACCGCGCGCTGGGTGAACAACAGGCCATCAATGCCGCTGACCGCATCGTGGCGGCCACACCCGCGGAAGTAGAACAACTGCGGGCACACTACCAGGTGGATCCGGACAGGTTGGTGGTCATCCCGCCCGGGGTGGATCTGAGCCATTTCTACCCCATTCCGCCTGACGAAGCCCGCGCCGCGATCGACATCCCGGCGGACGCGCGCATGCTGCTTTTCGTGGGACGCATCGAACCCTTGAAGGGGGTGGATACCCTGCTGCGCGCGCTGGCCCGCATGCGGGAAGACTGCGCGCGCGATCTCTGCCCGTATCACCTGGCCATCATTGGCGGCGACCTGGAAGATCAACCATCCCAATCGGATTCGGAACTGGCGCGCCTGAAAGACCTGTGCCATCAGTTGGGGTTGGATGACATGGTGGTCTTCCTCGGCAAGCGCGACCAGACAACCCTGCCGTATTACTACTCGGCTGCGCTCTGCCTGGTGATGCCATCCTTCTATGAATCATTTGGTATGGTCGCGCTGGAATCAATGGCCTGCGGTACCCCGGTGGTGACATCCAATGCCGGCGGGTTGGCTTACCTGGTACAGAATGGCGAGACCGGCTTTACCGTCCCGTCGGGTGATGTGCCGGCGCTGGCAGATACCCTGACCCGCCTATTATTGGACGATGAATTGCGGCAAAAAATTGGCGTCCAGGCAGCCGCGTACGCGCGGAATTATGCCTGGGAAAACATTGCCCGGCGGATCATGGATCTCTACCAGGAATTACTACCCCCCACGGTCGATGGTATGTGTCAGAGGTTTTGAAATAGGTCGGTGATGACTTTGCCAGGCTCCGGCTGAGGGTAGCCCTGCATGAACACCTCGTGCGAGCGGGACCAACCGCGCAGCAGCCCGGCCATACCGCGCTCTTGCCTGGCGCCGCCCTGGCTGGCATGGCAGCGGACCGCGGCCTGCCTTTGCCGTGCCACCACCCGGTAATCAATGCGGGCGTGGACGGGAATATCCGCCGCGAGGATGCGTGTCAAATCCACATCGCGGTTATCTCCCCAGCGGCGCGGGTCCCGGCCGAAGAGCGGCATCAAGCGGACCACCCAGCGCAGCATGCCGCGGGCAATTGTATTGTAGAACAGCCGGTCGATCTGCCAGGGATCCAGACCGAGGCCTTTCCAGCGGTAATTCGCGGCCTGCAAACAAGCCGCTTGCACTGCCTGCTGCAAATGAATATGGTCCGGGTGAAAATATCCGCCGACTGGATCATGCGTGATCACCACCTGCGGTTTTTCCCAGCGGATGACATCGGTCAGATGCCTGGTCAGGATATTTAGTGGAATCTGAACCAGGGCTAGCTCGTGACGGCTGCTCTCGCTGCCCGCCATGCCTGAATCCTGATATCCCAGGAAATGCATGTCGGTAATCCCGAGCGCGGCAGCCGCGCAGCGCAGTTCAGCTTCGCGCAGGTCTCTCAGGCTGGTATAGCTGCCCATTGTCCCCGGTAACGCCTGTCCGGCTTCACCCCGTGTGGCACAGATCAGGCAGACACGGATGCCCCGGCTGGCGTACAATGCCAACGTGCCGCCCATACCGAAGGTCTCATCATCCGGGTGGGCGACGATTGCCAGCAGGGTCTTGTTTCCGTCAGCTGTTACCATGTTTCGGCGTAGCTCCATTCCGGCAGGTCTTGTGTGCTTTTCCATATCAGCGTAGTGATGGAAGCCGTGGCCGGAAAACGCATGGGCAGTTCACCGCGTTCCACCCGGGCCTTATTCTCGTAATTCACGGCGAACCCGTGTGCCCACAGGGCCAGGAAGAGGATCACATCCGCGTGGGTGACAGCGACAACCTGCTGACCGGCATATTTCCTGACCACCCGCAGAGCAAAGCGGCAGGCCCGATCAACGACATCCGCAGGCAGCTCGTGCGGCGGCTGGTTGCCGGTATACAAGTCCCAGTGTTTTGCATCCAACTGGTCGATCGGCCAGCCGTCGTAAGGGGTGCGGCATTCCAACAGCAGTTCACTTGTATGAACCGGTAATTCCCCCAGCCTGGCGGCGATGATATCCGCGGTTTGCCGGGCGCGCAGCAGCGGGCTGGAAAAAACAGCCCGCGCGGGAGTTTTGGATAGGTACTCCGCGGTTTGCTGTGCCTGGCGGCGGCCGTTCTCACTTAATCGGTAACGTGGCAGACGGCCGTAAAAGCGGTTCGTCGGGTTGTGTACCTCGCCATGCCGGATGAAATGAATAATGGTTTCGCTCATATCGCAGTAGTATATCCCACAAACAGCCGCGCTTCCTCTTACACAGGCGGTACCCGCATAGAAACCGAAAGGTATAATGACGGTGATGCAATCCTTCCCGTACACGCTCAAAAACGGCTATCCCATCGTCCAGATCGGCGAGCATCAGCTGCTGCTGAACACCGGGTCCGCCGAAAGCATGGGACGCATGGGTCAGTTGACGGTAGATAAATTGACCCACCGCGTCAAACCTTCCACTTTACGCCTGACAGCTGAGGCTCTGTCTGAGCGCCTGGGGACACCGGTAGACGGCATGCTGGGGGCGGATATCCTGACCCAGTACGACTTCAAACTATTGCCGGAAAGGATGCTGTTCGTTTGTACGACCGGTGAATTTCGCCCTTACGGCTATGCCAACCATTTTGATCTCTACCTGGGTGTGCCCATCACCCCCGTCTCCATTTTTAACCAGGATATGCGCTTATTCTTCGTCACCGCCGCGCGCCGCAGTTACCTGCGGGCCGACCTGCTGCGCGGGTTGAAACCGCAGGGCAGCGCCACCGAGTACTACCCGGGCATTGGCGTCTTCACTACCGCCCTGTACCGGCTGGCCATCTGGGTGGCGGGGTATGATGTGGAAGTGGAAGTTGGAGAGATCCCTGCCCCGTTGGAGAGTATGCTGTCCTCCACGGACAGCCGCGGGGTGCTGGGGATCGATGTGCTGCGCGGGTTTGAACTCTGCCTGGCTCCGCGCCGGCGGGAAGGCTTCTGGTGGCGGCTGGGGTTCGGCAGTGAAGCTCCGGAAGGTCAACGCCGCGACCCGAACGACGTCCCCGGTTACTACTATTAAAATAAACCGCAATAAGGACGGTTGCTCAGGCCGTCCTTATTGCTCGGGAGAATAAAACCGGTAATATCAGTGGTTTTGGGCCGCGCGGATCTGGCGGGTGATGGCGATCACCATCACGAACAGAAAAGCCAGTCCCATCAAAGCCGGCAAGCCAACCTCATCCGCGAAGCCGGTGGTCGGCAGTGCCGCGGGGGTGGGAACCGGTGTGGCGGCCTTCAGCGGTGTGGCGCTGGCCAGCGGCTGCGCGGCCGCGACCAACTGCGTTGGTGCGGGGGTAGCTGTGGCGATCAGCGGGTTGGTACCAGCGGCCTGTGTCAGCAGCGCGGAGACCGTCGCTGTCATCGCCATGTCCTCGGTAAGTTCGCCGCCGGTACCAGTGTCCACCGGGATGTCTGTCGGGGCGATCGCCGTGGGTTCCGGCGTATCGGTCGGTAAAACTACCGCGACTGCCGCGTCTGTGGCCGCGATGACGGTGGCGGTCGCTTCAGCGGCTGCCTTGGACGCACCTTCTGCCAGTTGTGCCTGCTGACCGGGCATAATAAAAATGGCATACGCCGCGCCAGCGATAACTGCCAGCAAAATCACAGCACCCAGGATGGAGGCAAGCACCGCGAAAGTGCGGTTGCCCTTCTTTTTGGGCTCCGGTACCTCTTCAAACTGCGAATAATCGAAATCTGACATTCTTGCCTCTCTCTTCTACCTGACCGCCAGTATGATCAGGCTGATCAGTGGGACACAGGTGTTCAATCATCATCCAGGCGGATGGCCGCGGCGGGAAATTAGCTGCCGTTGGCCATTTTGACCTGTTCGTTCTATAGTGCAATAAGCTTGCCAACTTGACCCTGGGACACGGCAGAAGTGACACGAAGATCCTGGTCCGGCCGTAAAATCAATGCTTTTTCTACGGGAAGTACCGGGTTTTCGGATGGGAGCGAGATCACTACCTCCGGCCGCAGATCATTCTGCCTGTCCCAGCTGATGGCGTTCACCACCACTTCCCGCCCGGCGTTCTCGCTCAGGATGCGATAAGCCAGCGGATTGATCGGCAATTTCCCAAAACCATCTAAGATCACGATCGGGATATCCGCCTGGGCCGCCAGCGGAACCAGGCTGCCAGGCAAACTGCCCAGAATCAAACCGGCCGCGCCGGCTTTTTTGAAAGCCCGAAAGACCTCAACCTGACGAACTGTTCCCGCTGCCAGGATGACGCCCTGCAGGCTGTTATCTGCATAATCACCGGATAATTCCGCTGCCGGCCCGTCCCCCGGGATGGTTAACAATCCGCGCGCCAGCCGGCCGTTGCCCCAGATGCCCTGGATCAGCGCGCCGGTGGATTCGATCACTGCCCCCCGCCCGGGCAGTACCCGGGTCACCTGCCCATCCAATCCGGCCAGCAGCTGATAAGGCGGACGCTGCGCTTCCAGGACTACCTGTCCATTGTGGACATAAATCACTTTACCGCTTTGCGGCGCGCGCGCCTGGCGCGGCGGAAAACCCACCGGGCCGGCCAGAATCTCTCCGCGCTGGACAATATCCTGCGTTTTCACCCGCAGCAGCGCGCTTACCTGCCGCGCGGTGACGCCCAATACCTGGCAGACGTCCACCAGTATATGGGGATTTGTCAGGCCAGTCTCAGCAATGACATCGGTGGCCATCACCGGCTGACCCGCCTCCACCAGTACTGTTCCTGGTAAAGGCAAGGTCCGTTCTCTGCGAATGCGTGTCAGGGATAAATTATGGGTGGCGGGTATGCACATAATCCTCGGTTCCTACCGGGGTTATGTGCAAGAACTATACCGCGGGAATTAGAGAGTGAGCGTGTTACGCCAGCCTGAGATCAGCTGCTGCCGCTCAGGTCCGGCCGCGGGTATGGAGATCGGCCGGCCGCGTGTGTCGATGACCAGGCCCAGCTGGCTGCCGGTTACCTTGAGGGTGAGCCTGCCCTGGTTTAGCGGCCGTCCCAGTAATACCCGCGGCGCGGGGATCAGCGTCAACCTGGCGCTCTGGCCTTCCGGCAGGGCAAGCCGCACCAATTCACCACCGCGGATAGTCATCTGAATCTCGTCACCCGTTTCCGGGGTTAAGGTAAGCTCCAACCAATCAGCCTGGTCCGCCCGCTGGCAGATGGGCGTGATGACGGTGCAGAGGTGCTGCAATAAACCGGCTTCCAGCAAATGCACCGGTAATTGCGGTGCTGCCTGGCCGCAAGCCCCAAGCAAAGAAAGCCAATTCCTGTGGTCCAACACCAGGTTGGTGATGCCGGTGGGCTGCAGCCCGTCCAGCAACAGCAGCGCCGCTTGAGCCGGGTTGAGCCTCCCCGCCGCCCACTCCCCCGAAAGAATGATCGGTTCCCAGCCGGACAGTAGGCCGGTTTCGCCCGTCAGCCGCAGCTGCGGATACATGACCTGAAATTGCCGCGCGGCGTATTGCACGCGCCAACGCGCCAACGCAAGGTCAACCACCGCTTCAGCTAGTGACCCGGGTTTGTCTCCCGGGGCAATATCTTGCCGCAGCCAGTATTCAACGGCCTGTTCCGGGTCAACCGGTTCGGCCAGCCAGTCCAGTACATGCTTCAGGCTATCACCAGCGGCAGCTTTTTCTGCCGGCAGGTACGGATAGCGTCCCTGCCATAACTGGCCCCCGCCGGCACACGCCAGCGTCAGGTGGGATATTCCCAGGTCGATCCCCAGGACACCGCTGGCCGGGTGGTACGCGCTGCCCAGGTAGCGCACCATCCGCCCGAAGCCGGTTGAACTGAGGGCGGCCTTTCCACCGCTCTGTTCAACCAGCGCGGCTGCCCCCATCACCCGCTTAAGGCGCATCCGGGCGGCCGCTTCCATCAGTTCACCGCGCGCCGGGTCCAACGCTTCTTGCTCTACCTGCGGTAAGATATTTGACGAGATAATCAGCGGCGCCTGCGGACCGATGGTGTGGCGAGTCTTTTCCTCCAGGGCCGAACTACCCGCGTAAAAAATCGTAGGGCGTTGATCCCGCGGTAACAATGCCAGTGCCGCGCGGAGGGAACTTAATTGATCCCCGCTCTGGTTGATCCTTCCGGTTTCCGTCCCGCCGCTGATGATGACCAACTCCGCCGCGGCATGCAGGATGGCGTCCAACTGCTCGGACTTTATGGACCCATCCGCCTGAGAAAGCGCCGCGATGACGCGGGTATCGGTACTGCCCGCCAGCCGGACGGCACTCTCGAGGCTAAGCTCAGTCGTCAGGCTCAGGCACAGAGTCCGGATATCCGGGCCGGCCGTCAGCGTCACCATCACCGCGTCTACCGGGTTGACTGCCGCCGGCCCGGCAGTTGGCGGCGTCAGGAATTTCTTACCGGCGGCGTTTTCCACATCTCTCAAGGCGTCCAGCACGCCGGCGATTATCCCATCCCCCTGCGGCGCGGCCGTGGTGGGGGCTTCACCGCGCGCGACAGCCGTAAATTGCGTATCCACCAGCTCAAACAGGATCACGCGGGTGGTAAGCTCGCCGATGTCCACTGCCAGGATTGATTCGATCGCGGCTTTATCCATGTACTTATCTCACCAGGGCGGAAACCAGCGTCCAGAAGGCATACAGGCGTTCCACCAGCGCGGAGATGGCCGAAGTCAGCACCCCGGCGAACAGCGCTCCCAGGGTGAGGAAGATGAACACACCGCCAATCCCGGCTGCGACCCGTACCCAGCCCGGCCGGACCAGGCTGCCGTCCGCGGCTGGCCGTGCCCCGTGATAGTAATACATCAGTGAAGTGATCGCGCCGACCGTTGTCAGGATCGCAGCCGGCAGCCCGCCAGGCAGCCCGGCTGGCTCAAACATTTGAATGCTGGCTTGTGTCTGCGGCAGCAGAGTGCCGCGCGCCGCGCCGCTGATGGCAAAAGCCGCTGCCGCGCCTAACAGGATCGCCAGTGGAATCCGGCCGAGCGGCGCCAGCCGCCGCCACGGCACCAGCAACAGCAGTACCGTTAACAGGATCGGAATACCCACCTGCAGCACCATCTGCCCCGTGGATCGAGAGTGTTTTAGCAGAGGCAGGATCAAGCGGGGATAGATCACCTGGGTGGATAAAATCACCGCGCCATAACCGGCCGCCGCGCCGATGAAGATATGCATCGCCAGGCGGAACAAAGCGTTATCCCCCAGCAGGTAGCTAAATACCATCAGGGACAGCACCAACCCCACGGCAGCCCAGATATAGTCCACACTGTTCACCGGGCGCCTTCTTTCTTATGCCGGATCAATGTGAAACCGGTGAAGTTGAGGATCGCGCCGATCAGGACCGCGAAGAGGGCGATCAACAGACCGTTCTCATAACCATTCCACAGCCGGGTGGCCGGGCCGGTCTGGCGCAAGACCTGCTCCAGGCAGACCGCGCCGTACAACCCGCCAACCAGCCCATCCACCTGGCCGGAGCGATAATACGGCCGCACCAGAGGGACCGCCTGGCTGCTGACAGCCAGCCACAGGCGCGTTTCGATGAGGTCCGGGCTGACCTGCTCCACCCACAGGCGGGCCGCCTCGGGGTCATCCGTCAGCAGCAATATGCCGTCATAATCATTCAGGTTTTGGATGCCGGCGGCTTGAAAATACGCGGCGGTGCTGGCCAGGTTTAAGCTCACCGGCAGGCTGGCCGGCAGGTCGGCAAGCAGCCCGCGCAGACCAGCCGGGCCGCCGGGCAGGTAACCCAGGATGTCGTATCCGCTGCCAGCGTGATAACCCGCCAACCGGGTTGGATAATAGCGCTGAACCGCGGCCAGCAGTTTCTCTGCCAGAAAGAGATTCTGGCTGGTGGTTGATACCACCTGGAATTTGGCTTGCTTATCCGCCAGCAAATGGATCACTTCGCCAGCCGCCGTCTCCACTTCTCCGCTGTAAGCCGGCTGATAAGCGATCACCAGCAGAATATTCGCGGCGGGTGGAATGCCCCGCACCGATTCGTACAGGCTGGCTGTTTCCAGCGGAATATTAACTGGCAAGCTTCTCGGAGCTGTTCCGCCCAGGATGGCAAACGAAATGAACCCGAGCAGCAGCGCGGTGATCAACCAGCGCGCGATGAAGGATGTTTTGGACCTGTGGTACGTCGGCAGCGTCGTGGATTGTCTTTCAGCCCGTAAGGTCGCTTCGAAAGACACACGCTCGGGCCGCAGAGTTGACTCTGCCGGCCGCGGCGCCGGCTCGGTATAGTCAATCTCCTCACCCGGCAGCGTGCCCTGGATCTCTTCCAACCCCGGCATCAGCGGGGTGTACGGCGCCGGCGTTGGTTCGGCCGGCTCGTCGGGTGCAGCCGCGTCCGTTGCTTCCGGTCGACTCGCGGTTGGGGCATCTGTAGAATTATCCGTAGCATCCATCAACGCGGCTGCCGCGGTCTCATCTGCCAGACTCGCGCCAATATCGATTGGCAGGTCCGCGCTGAATGTTTCAGTTGGTTGGTCAATTTCATCCGCAGGTATACCTGCTACTGCCGGCGGAGGATTCTTTACTCCGTCCGCTGGTTTCTCTGAACTGACATCTTTCCTTGGCAGCAACTCCCCCTGCCGGGGAGTCTCGCCGGGTTTGGCGGGTGACTCTTCGTCCGCGGCCAGTGGATCGCGAGCCGCGCCGATGCGCCGCAGCACCGCGTCCAGGTTCGAGTCCACCTGCTCACCGCTTGTGCGCGGACGGGTGGCATCTTGTTGTTTCCGTTCCCTCACCCGGCGCAGCCATTCCGGTTCTTCCTCCGGGGATGACGGGGGCGGCGCGCCGGTGGAACCCGGCCGGTTGAGCGCGGTTTGACAGAACTCACAAAACAACGCCCCTTCGGGGTTAGCGCGCCGGCACTTCGGGCAAATTACGCCGGTCATTACTCCACCCCCCGGCTGGGTCGAAACAGGGTGCGCAGACCGGTCAGCAGGCTGCCCAGCCCGATCCCCAGTAACAGCCCGCGCGCGCCGCCCAGCGGGAGCGTATTAAAGAACGTCAGTACCTCTTGTATTTTCGCGGTCCGCTCAAAGGGGATAAAACCGGTAGCGGCCCACAGGAAGATGACCGCCGAGAAGAAGAACAGCACGCTGTGGAACCCCATGCCGGGCCGCAGCATGCGGATCAGCGCGGCGATCAATGTAATAGCCAGTAATGCCAGCAGGCTGGCTTCCACCGGCACCAAAATGGCAGCCACCAGGGCTGAGTAAAGCGCGTCCGCCGGCCTGAGCACCAACCCCAGCGTAAATATCGCGGAAAAACTGAGCAGCGCGGTCAGGCTGTAAAACCAGCCTTTCTGACCCTTCGCGACTTTGCGGGTGTGGGCCGCCAGCAATGAACCGATCCCGATCAACCCGGCCGCGCCGGCCAGTGTGATGATCCATCCCAGCAAGGTGTTGCTGACAGTTTGAACAAACGGCGCGTGCCAGAATACCCCGGCCAGCAGAATAACAGCCACGAGCGGGGTAATGACAGTCAGGATGATCGAACGCATTATTTACCCGCCATTTTAAATACCGCTCCCAACAGAACGGCCGCGATGATCAACAAGCGCAGGGCATCTTGCGCACACAGGCTGGCGGCCTGCCATTTATCTTTCTTCCAGCCGGCATTCAGCGCGAAGTACTCTTCCCCGGTGAAAGTCAGGCGGGTTGTTCCTACCAGCACCGCCTGGGCCAGCAGATTCTCACTGCTGCCGGTGGTGAAGGCGCCAGTGCGCTCGGCCGCTTCCACCAGCAAGCCGACTTCCGGGCCCTGGCTGCCGGTGATCAGCGCCATGGCGATGTTCTCTCCCTGCTGTGCCAGCATGGCGCCTGCCAGGTATGAGAATGGAGAAGCCCCGGTGAACAAGACCTGCTGATTGGTCCGGCTGGCGGAGCCGCGCAGATTGTGCGTCATGCGCCAGGCATCGGTGATCAACAGGTGCAGCGGGCCGTCTCCGCTGCTGGCCAGCGGTGGAGAATCACCCGCCAGGCACAACCGTGAAAGACCGGCCAGCGTTTCCAGGGCCGCCAGCGAAGACCCCGCCTGCGGCGCCAGGATGCTGCCCTGCCCCAGCGCGATCTGGGCAGATTGGTTGTTTTCTACGAGAATAGATATTGCCCGGTTGAGGCGCGCAAAAGAAGGGACAACGCGGTAGCGCAGCGGCCGGCCGCGTCTCTCCATCAGGTAAGATGCCGCCAGCAGCAGCGCCGCCAGCCCCACCAGAAAAAGCGCCGGATCTACCATCCCTGTTCTCCCCCGGCGGTGCGCAGCTGCTCGACAAATCTATGCCAGGCCGATTCTTCTTGAAGTAACACGCCTAACGCCTGCCGGTCAGCTGCCGGTAAGATGCCAGCAAGAAAGGGTTGGCTAAACAGGTAGAATTGCCCCAACAACCAGGAAAAAGGCGCGCAGGCAGTCAGCAACAATGCCGCGGGTTGGCTTAACCCGCGGTCTGTGATCTGCGCCGCCCATTGGTCCAGTTGTTCAAAACCCGTCTGATTATCCATGCTTTGATTCCATTTTCATTTTATATGAACGAGAATCAAAGGTCAAGCCGAGCGCGGTCCGCGGAGTGACTCCGTCCTTACCCCGGGGGTGGATATTCCTGCAGCGTGAATGAGATGATCGTCCCCTCCCCCGGCGCGCTGTTGGCCGAGATGCGCTCATGATGTGCCTCAATGATCCCACGGCAAATGGCCAGCCCCAGACCAGAGCCGCCGGTGGCGCGGTTGCGGGATTTTTCACCTCTGTAAAACCTTTCAAAGATGAATGGCAGATCTTCCGGGCGGATGCCGTCACCGTTGTCCCGCACCATCACCAGCACCTTACCAGCTGCCCGTTCCGCGCTGATCACCACCCGGCCGCCGGCTGGGGTAAACCGCAGCGCGTTGCTGGTTAAATTGGAGAGGACCCGGTTCAGCAACTGGGCATCCGCATAGACCAGATCCACCCCGGCTTGCAGGGAGCCGCTCAGATCAATGCGATTCTGGATGGACAAGGTGTGAAACCAGCCCAGCGTGTCGGAGATCAGGTCTCCCAGCGAAACAGGCTGCAGGTCCAGCTTCAGACCTTCGGCGTCCATACGCGCCAGGTCAAACAGGTCATCGATCAGGCGCGAGAGATAATCGATCTCCTTGCGGGCGATCTGCAGGTAGCGCTGGCGGGTGATCGGGTCATCCACTACCTGGTCTGAAAGCGCCTCCAGCATGGCGCGGATGGAAGTCAACGGCGTGCGCAGGTCATGCCCGGCCCAGGCAAACAGGTCATTCCTGATCCGCCGCAAATCCTTCTGATGTGCGTCCATCTCTTGCAGCTGAGCGGCCATGGCATTAAAAGTGGCGCTTAACTCGGCAATCTCATCCCGCCCGGAGACCGGGACTCGTTCCTGCAAATTCCCCCCGGCAATACCCCGGGAGGCCGTATGCAGCAGTTTGAGCCGGGATGTGATGGAATGGGTCAACGCGTAACCAAAGGATAGAAAGATCCCGGTACCAAAGAAGAGCAGCATACCGGTCAGCCAGGCATCGAGCGGGTTGCTAAAGATCCGGCTGGTGATGATGGCGATCACTGATACCACGATCACCATAGAGAAAGAATATCCCCCCAGCAAAGTCCAGTTCAGGTGCGGGATCTGTGAGATCCACCCCCGCTCAAACGCGGCATACACCAGCGCCAGGGAAAAAACTACCGAGACGCCCATCACAATGGCGATAAAAGCGAACTTGCTCTCCGGGATGCGCAGCACAAAATACATCAACGCCAGGGAGGCTTCCAGCGCGAAAAGGATGCCGATACTGAAGCGCAAAAAACCGCGCGAAATGTGATGAACCGGTTTAGGAGACGGCTCGGATTTATGGTTCAAAGCGGTACCCCACGCCCCACACCGTCTCGATATGCCGCGGGTTGGAAGGATCCACCTCGATCTTCTCGCGCAACCGCCGCATGTGGACCGTCACAGTGCCGGGGTCGATGTATTCCGATAAGCCCCACACCTGTTCCAGTAATTGCGAGCGGCTGAAGACTTTTTTAGGGTTGCGCGCCAGTAGCAAGAGCAGGTCAAATTCTTTGGCGGTGAGGTCGATCTCACGGCTCTGCGCGACGACCAGGCGCATCACCGGGTTGATCTGTAAATTCTCGTAAACCAGGGTTTGGGAAGTATCGTTCTCCTGGCCGGGAGCCGCCGCGCCGCCGCCGCGCCGCAAGACAGCCCGCACCCGGCTGACCAACTCCTGCGGGCTGAAAGGCTTGGTAATGTAGTCATCCGCGCCCATCTCCAGCCCGTCAATGCGGTCCGATTCATCCCGCAGAGCCGTCAGGACGATCACCGGCACGGCGCTGCGCTGCCGCAGCCATGCCAGGATCTCCCGTCCGTCCACGTGCGGCAACATCAGGTCCAGGACAACCAGGTGGGGGAGCTGCTTCTCCAATTCGTCCAGCGCCGTCTGACCATCCCGGATCGAGATAACATCATAGCCGGCTTTCCCCAGGTACAGGCTGACAACCTCCCCGACGCTGGGTTCATCTTCAACTAACATGATCCGGGTCGCGTTCATAGACTGGCTCCTGGTTAGATTGTATCTGATATCGGTGGATAAAAGAAATATATGTTCTTCGAGGAGTTTTCTGGCTGGCGCGGCTCACTCACTGATAATATACTTAACCCTGAATACCAAGTTTATCTCGCACAGGCAACCTCTCCGTTTCTTTATCCTCTTGACAATTCTTCCAGAATCGCTATATTTGAACTATAGGTATGGTTTAATCAGACCTATAGTTCAAATTATGATAAAAGGCGATTATTTATCCACCATATTAATTTCTACAAAGTCAGTGTTCACCCTCAAGGACATTGCTATCCTGTGGCACGAGTCCAATTATGATATTATCAAGAACAGGATAAATTACTACGTTAGCAGTGGGGATCTCTACAAGATCAGGCGCGGATATTATGCCAAAACTAAAGCGTATCGCAAGCTGGAACTTGCCGGACGGATTTTTACCCCCTCGTATATCAGTTTTGAAACAATTCTTGCCAGGGAAGGACTTATCTTTCAATATCAATCGGCGATAACTGCTGCCGCCTATTTGACCAGGAGTTTGAACATAGAACACCAGTCGTATGTATATAAAAAGATCAAAAATCCTGTACTCATTGATCCTGCTGGTATGAGATATGAGGACGAAACCGCTCTTGCCGGAAAAGAAAGGGCCTTTCTGGACACCTTATATCTCAACGCTGAATATCATTTTGACAATCTCCGGTCAATTGACTGGGATCGGGTTTTCGAAATCCTGCCTGTTTATCAAAACATGAGATTATCAAAAACAGTTGAGGCAATTTTCAGGCAATTCAAGGCAACCGGTTGATGATATGACATTGGACATTTCAACTCATAAAACCATCCTTTTCCAAATATTAAAAGACATCTACTCGGATATCAGCCTGTCTCAATGCCTTGGTTTTAAAGGGGGGACGGCAGCGTTTTATTTCTACGGCCTAAACCGATTTTCTGTTGATTTGGATTTTGATCTTCTGGATGAAACCAGGGATGATGAGATTTTTGAGAAGGTGTCAAAAATCCTGCAAAAACACGGCGTTATCAAGGAATCTTTCAAAAAAAGATTCAACTTATTCTGGTTATTATCTTACGAAGATAAAGCCCACAATATAAAAGTGGAGATTAACCGCCGCCAGTTTGGTTCTTCCTATGAACTCAAAACATACCTGGGTTTACCCCTACAGGTTATGGTCCGGGAAGATATGTTTGCCCATAAGCTGATGGCAATGTACGAAAGGATTGGGAAAACTAGCCGGGACATCTACGATGTCTGGTTCTTTCTAACCAATCGTTTTCCAATAAACAAAGAAATTGTCGAGAAAAGATCTAAAATGAGTTTCAACTCGCTTATCCGGGCTTGCATCGAAAAGCTTGAACGGTTAAATAATCGCCACATCCTCGATGGCATGGGGGAACTACTTACTGATTCTCAAAAGGATTCAGCCAGGGCAAAACTCAAAGAAGAAACGATCAGTCTTCTGCGGCTGCGATTGGAGTAGTTGTAGGGTGGGTTCGCTTTTGAACCCACCAGGCATTCTGCGAATCTTCCCAGCGTATTCAGGCAACAAAAAACCAGCGTTCATCACGCTGGTTTTTCTCATTCATGAATAGATCAGGCGGGGACGCAAGCTTCCACCGGGCAGACGGCAGCGCAGGACGCGCAGGCGGTGCATTTTTCCTGGTCGATGACATAGATGGTGTCACCTTGAGAGATGGAACCTTCGGGGCATTCAGGTTCGCAGGCGCCGCAGCTAATGCAATCATCAGTGATTTTATAGGTAGCCATGAAGTTCAGATCCTTTCTATAGAGTGTTTAAATGTGCGGAAAGGTTATCACTCACCAGATTCTGCGTCAAGTGATATTGGTCTTAACCCGCCTTCGCGGCATACATACCCAGGATCTTCAGCACCACCTCTACCCCTCTTTCCAGTGAGCGGGTGGGGATGAATTCATACTTGCCGTGGCCGTAATGCCCGCCGGTAAAGATATTGGGGGTGGGCAGACCCATATAAGAGAGACGGGAGCCGTCCGTACCGCCGCGAATGGGCTTAGTGATCGGCGCGATGCCGCACTCTTCCATCGCCAGGCGCGCGGTTTCGACAATGTGCATATTTTCGGGCTCCAGCACCTCGCGCATATTGCGGTATTGCTGCTCCAGGCGCAGGGTAATGCGTTCGCCGCCCAGGCGGGTATTCTGGTACTGGATGGCCGCGCGCAGCACCTGCTCTTTTTGTTCAAATTTCTGCCGGTCATGATCGCGAATAATATAGATCACCTCAGTCTCTTCTACTGTGCCGTTAAAGTGGAGCAGATGGAAGAAACCTTCATAGTTGTCCGTGTACTCCGGGCGCTGATCGACCGGCAGCATGGCATGCAAGTCCATCGCGATCTGCATGGAGTTGACCATTTTATTCTTGGATTTGCCCGGGTGGACGTTGCGGCCCTGGATGTGAATGCGGGCTATGGAGGCATTGAAGCACTCGTACTCCAGCTCGCCAATCTCACCGCCGTCCACGGTATAGGCGAAAAGCGCGCCAAACTTTTTGACGTCAAAGTGGTCTGCCCCACGGCCGATTTCCTCGTCCGGGGTAAAACCCACGCAGACCTTGCCGTGCGGCAGCTCCGGGTGGTTGACCAGCATCTCCAGCGCGGACATAATGATGGCGACGCCGGCCTTGTCATCCGCTCCCAGCAAGGTTTTGCCGTCAGTGGTCAACAGCGCCTGGCCAACATATTTGAGCAGATCCGGGAAATCCACCGGGGATAGAACGGTCTGGCTGGCAGCGTCCAACACGATTGGCTTGCCGTCGTAGGCCGGGATCAGGCGGGGGGAGACATTCGCGCCGGAGGCGTCCGGGCTGGTATCCATGTGCGCGATCAGGCCAATCGCCGGGATGTCTCCGCTGGTATTGGCCGGCAGCGTGGCCATCACATAACACTTATCATCCACCGCGGCGTCTTTCAAACCCATGGCTTGCAGTTCCCGCACCAGCAATTTGGCCAGGTCGAATTGACGGGCGGTGCTGGGGTTGGTGTCCGATTCCATATCGGACTGGGTGTCGATCTTGATGTAGCGGATGAAACGATCAATAACTGATTCCATGGCGGTTTCCTTTTTGCAGTATTTTAATGGATGGTAAGGGTTTGTGTCTGCTACAACCGCAGACTTTCGCCCGGTTTCAAAATGCGAACCTTCGTCTCCGTCTGGGTTTCTACCAGCTTTGCCCAGGCTGCCCCGTCCTGCCGGATGACCTCGAAGGTATTGTAATGGATGGGTATCACTAGGCGCGGTTTCAGCAGCTTGACGGCGCGCAGCGCGTCCGCCGGTCCCATGGTGTAATTATCGCCAATGGGCAGCAAAGCCGCGTCCACCCCCTCTTCGCCGATCAACTGCATATCCCCGAACAAGCCGGTATCTCCGGCCAGGTAAAGGCATTTGTTGTCCAGCGTGCGCAGCAGAAAACCGGCCGGGTTACCGCCGGGAGTGCCGTCATCCATACCGGAACTGTGCGTTGCCAGGGTCATCTTCACCGTCCCGAAGGGGAAGGCATGCGCGCCGCCGATGTTCATGCCAAAAGCCCGCACCGAGCGCTGATCCAACCAGTTGCGGATCTCCGCGTTGGTGATGACGGCTGCTCCGCTGCGGCGGGCGATCTCCACCGTGTCACCGATGTGGTCGCCGTGCCCGTGGGTAACCAGGATATATTCCGGCTGCAAGTCTTCCGCTTTAACCGGTGCCTGCGGGTTGCCGGTGATGAATGGATCCACCAGAATGCGGCAGCCGCCGGTTTCCAACCACAGCGCGGCATGTCCCAGAAAACGCAGGATGGTATCCACGGGTCTGCCTCCGGGTTTACTGCGCCAGCATCCTGGCCAGGGCGTGGTACTCCGGGCTGATCTGGCGGTAGGTGCCAATGATCTCAGAGAAAGGCACCGGGACGATATCGCGACCGTTCAAGCCGGTCATCACACCCGTGCGGCCTTCCACCAGGTATTCCACCGCGCGGACGCCCATGCGCGTGGCCAGCCAGCGGTCGTAGGCGGTGGGTTTGCCGCCGCGCTGAATGTGCCCCAGGATAGTGACGCGGGTGGTAAAGCCGACATCCGCGGCTTCGATCTTGGCGGCCAGTTCATTAATATTGGTTTTATACCCTTCCGCCACCATGATGATGGCGTGGGTTTTACCACGCAAATAGGCATCCCCAATGGCGCGGATGACATCCTCTGTGTCCTGGTCGATCTCAGGGATGAGCACCATTTCCGCGCCGCAGGTCAGGCCGGCGATCAACGCCAGGTAACCGCATTTGCGGCCCATGGTCTCTACCAGGAAGGCCCGGTTGTGGGAAGAAGCCGTATCGCGTAATTTATCCAGCGCGTCCACGATCGTGTTCAGCGCGGTATCCGTGCCGATGCACATATCTGTGCCCGAGATGTCGTTATCAATGCTGCCCGGCACGCCCACCACGCGGATGCCGTGCTCCATCAATTTGCTGGCGCCGGTGATGGAGCCGTCACCGCCGATCACCACCAGGGCATCCATGCCGATGTTATTCATCTGACGGATAGCTTCGCGCTGACCGGCCGGTTCCATGAAAGCCAGGCTGCGGCGGGTCTGTAAAATGGTACCGCCGCGCTGCAGGATCCCGCCAACGTCCCGCACGCCCATCTCCTGAAAATTGCCGTGCATCAGGCCTTCGTAAGCGCCTAAAATGCCGTAAACCTTCAGCCCGTTCGCGACCGCGGTGCGCACCACCGCCCGCACACAGGAGTTCATCCCCGGCGCGTCACCGCCGGAGGTCATAACGCCAATTGTCTGTATCTTGTTCTCGTTCATAGTTCCTGCCAAATAAAAGTTTTCCTACTGCAAAATTACCGGGTGTACCCGCACATTGCCGGTGCCCAGCTTCTCTTCAAGTGCCTGCAACAACTCCGGCGAGACGCGCGTGGACGAGTTTGGAAAGTCCATCACCGTCACCTTATCACCATCGATCACCTCCACCTGGAAGTGGTCAGTTCCCGGGTGAGCAAGGAGCAATCCCTGTATGTTCTTTAAACGCCGCATGTCGCGCTGCAGGTCATCGCTCGCCCGGATCACCAGTGTGATCACCTGGCTGCCCTCAACCTGGACGCGCGGGTTGACGATCGGTTCTACCTCATATTTAAAGCCAGGGACAGTCGCCGGGTCCAGCTTTACCACTGGCGCGTCATCGGCGGGGGCAGCGGCTGACGGGTAGAAACCCGCCTGATCGCCAGGATCCCAATCGTCCTCAATGCTCGGCGTCCAGCTATCATCCGGGCCGAGATCCTTGCCCGGGTCGGAGGAGGTCCAGTCCGCTTCCTGGCTGTTGACGAGCAGCTTCGGCGCGGCGCCTTTCGCGGCCGCCTGGCTGCTGCCAGTTTTCACCTGATCCGCATCCGCCTGCTGGATGATCGTCAGTTTATCCATCAACAGTTTGGGGTTGGCGCTGGTATTATCTACTTTGCCTTCCACCACCACCACCATTTCTTCCTTCACCTGGCGGCTGAATTTCTCCCAGACTTTAGGGAAAAGCACCATTTCCAGCTCACCCTGCAGGTCTTCAATGACGATGTAACCCATGGGTTTACCGTCTTTGGTGGCATGCGGACGCATGCGCAGGACGATCCCACCCACTGCCACCAGCATGCCCTGCGGCAGATCTTTCAGCTGGCCGATCTGGTGTGATATTCGTTCCTTTAGCAAACCCTCATACGGCGTCAGTGGATGAGCTGAGATATACATCCCGATCAGTTCTTTTTCCCAGCTCAGTAATTCCTTGCGGTCTGGCTCACGGCTGTACGGCAGCACGATCGTTTCCGCCACGCCGCTATCCCCACCGAAGAAGGTTAACTGGCCGTTTTCCGCCGCTCGGAAGTGGGAGGTGGAAACATTGATCACCCGGTCCAGAGACTGTAAAACCGCCAGGCGCGGGCCAAAGCAATCCAACGCGCCGACTTTTGTCAGGGCTTCCAGCGGCCGCTTGCCAACATTCCGTAAGTCCAGGCGGTTGGCCAAATCCGTCAGATCCGCGTAGGGTCCCGCCGCGCGGGCGGCGATAATGGCGGTTACCGGGCCTTCCCCAACATTTTTCACCGCGCCAAGGCCAAAGCGAATGGCTGCCTTGCCGTCCGGCCGGTCTTCGATCGTGAAATCCCAGCCGCTGGTGTTGATGTCGGGCGGCAGCACCTCAATGCCCATATTGCGACAATCCATCGCGTAATAGGCTACTTTGGCCATCTCATCTTTAGAAGCGGAGAGCAGCGCCGTCATGTATTCCGCGGTGTAATGCGCTTTCAGGTAACCGGTTTGAACAGCGATCACGCCGTAATCAGCGGCATGTGATTTATTAAATGCGTAACTGGCGAACGCTTTCCAGTCTTCAAAGATGCTTTCCGCCACTTCCGCGTCGATGCCGTTCTTGACGCAGCCTTCAACAAACATTTTGGCGTGTTTGGCAATGGCGTCCGCGTCTTTTTTGCTGATAGCCTTGCGCAGATAATCCGCCTCGGAGGCGGTGTAGCCGGCCATCTCGATGGCTGCGAACATAACCTGCTCCTGGTAAACCGCCACGCCGTAAGTCTCTTTCATGATCTCGGCCAGCAGGGGGTGCCGGTACTCTACGATCTCCTCGCCGTGCATGCGGCGGATATATTTCGGAATGTCCGCCATCGGTCCCGGCCGGTACAGAGCAACCATCGCGATGACATTCGCCAGGGAGCGCGGCTTCATTTCCACGATCCACTTGGTCATCCCGTCGCCTTCCAGCTGGAAGACACCCGCGGTGCGGCCCTTGCTCAGGAATTCGTAGGTCTCCGGGTCGTCCGTGGGAATGTTGTTCAGGTTGAACTCAATCCCGTGCCGCTCCTGAATGAGCTTGCAGGCCCGCTGCATGATGGTTAATGTCGCCAGGCCTAAAAAGTCTACTTTCAGCAGGCCAAGCTTATCTACATGCGACATTTCATATTGCACCACCGATTTGATCGGTGAGTCATCGGCCGCGCCGCTGGTGGGACGGTGCAGCGGGGCATATTCGACGATCGGCCGGTCGGAGATGATGACACCCGCGGCATGCGTGCCGGCGTTGCGGACGGTGCCTTCCATTTGTGAGGCGGTGTCCACCAGTTCATGGATGTAATCTACATCGTTGTACAGCTGCCGCAGTTCCGGCGACTCGGCCAGCACATTCACCAGCGTCACCGGCTTGTTGGGCGGCGCGGTGATCAGTTTTGATACGCGGTCAACCTCTGCCAGCGGGATATCCATCACCCGGCCGACATCCTTCAACGCGGCCCGCGCGCCCATGGTACCGAAGGTGATGATCTGCGCCACGCGATCCGCGCCGTATTTGGTGGAGCAGTATTCCATCACCTTCACGCGCAGGTCGTCCTGGAAATCCAGGTCAATATCCGGCATTTCGTTGCGGCCGGGATTCAGGAAGCGTTCAAAGATCAGCCCGTGGTCGATCGGCTCCACCAGGGTGATATCCAGCACGTACGCTACCAGCGAACCCGCCGCGGAACCGCGCGCGTTATACCAGATGCCCTCAGAGCGGGCAAAGCGGCACAGGTCCCAGACGATCAGGAAGTAGGCGTCAAATCCCATGGTGTGGATCACGCCCAGCTCATAATCCAGGCGTTCCCGCACGCGCGCATCCCGCGCGCGGGCGCCGTAGCGCCGGGCAAACCCCTCTTCGCTCAGGTGGCGCAGGTAGGTTTCTGTGGTGAACCCTTCCGGCACGTCGAATTGCGGAATGTGATAACTTTTGCGCTGCAAGTCCAGCGAAGTGCGGTCAGCGATCAGTTGCGTATTGCTGAGCGCTTCCGGTACCTCGGCGAAGATGCGGGCCATCTCTTCCGGTGAGCGCAGGTAGTACGAATCGTCCCCCATGCGAAAACGGTTACTGTCGCCCAGCCGGGCGCCAGTTTGCACCGCCAACAGAACATCCTGCAAGCGGGAGTCTTCCTGTTTAATGTAATGAACGTCATTGGTGGCGACATAGCGGGCATTGTAGCGCGGACCCAGCTCCAGCAGCGCTTTGTTGATGCGCGGCAGGTCGGCGATGTTATGTTCTTGCAGCTCTAAAAAGTAGTTTTCCGGACCGAAGACCTCGTAATACCAGTCCAGTTTGCTCTGAACCACCTGCATGTCGCCGGCCACAATGGCCCGCGGGATATCGGATGCCATACAGCCGGAGGTGGCGATCAGCCCGGCGCTGTGCCGCGCCAGGAAGTCGCGGTCGATACGCGGATGAAAGAAAAAACCCTCTACCTGCGCCGCGCTGGCGATCTTGAGCAGGTTTTGGTAACCGGTCTCGTTCTCGGCTAACAGCAGCATGTGGTTGGATTGCCTATCCAGCTTAGCGTCCTTATCCCGCATGCCCCGCGCGGAGAGATACGCCTCCAACCCGATGACGGGTTTGATGCCGGCCGCTCTGGCAGCCAGATAGAACTCATAGGAACCGAACATCGTGCCGTGGTCGGTGAGCGCGAGCGAGTTCATCCCCATGTTTTTGGCTGTGGCAACCAGTTTCTTGATATCGCTAAAGCCATCCAACAGGGAATAAGTGGAGTGGACGTGCAGATGAACGAAGGACATTCTGAAATGATTATAGCATGGAGGCTCTGGCCGGATCCTCCGCTGACACCTTAAATGTTCGGCGGGGCGCGGTTTTAAGGTGCGGCTGACACGGCGTGGTAAAATTACCCCGTGTGGGCTTTCACGTCCGCGCACTTTACCTGCAGGAGTCCACTTCTTATGAGCATACACTTTGGCACCGACGGCTGGCGCGCCGTGATCTCTGATACATTCACATTTTCCAACCTGCGGCTGGTATCTCAGGCCATCGCGGACGCGATCGCTTCCGGCCACTGGAGCAACGGCTACACGCTGGAAAGTGAAGTGGACGCCAACCGCATGGTGGTGGGGTTCGACACCCGTTTTCTCTCGGACCGCTACGCGCAGGAAGTGGCGCGCGTGCTGGCCGCCAACGGTTTCAAGGTTTTCCTGGCGCAATCCGATGCCCCCACGCCGGCCATCAGTTATGCCGTGCGCAAACTGAACGCCATCGGCGGCGTGATGATCACCGCCAGCCACAACGCCCCGCGTTACAACGGCGTCAAATTGAAGGCTGCCTACGGCGGCTCCGCGCTGCCGGAACAGTGCCGGCGCGTGGAAGTCTTCTTATCCGATAACGAAGCCCAGGCGCGCGGCCCCAACCTGATGGATTTTGACCAGGCACGCGCGGCGGGGCTGATCGAACGCTTCAATCCCGTCCTGGAATACGGCAACCACCTGCGATCGCTGATCAATTTTGACCTGATCGCCGAGAATCCGCAGCGCTTCGTGGTTGATTCTATGTTTGGCTCCGGCCGCGGCATCATCAAAGGCCTGCTGCAAGGCTCCGGCTGTGAGATCCACGAGATCCGCGGTGAATTGAACCCCGGTTTCGGCGGCGTTCACCCGGAACCGATCGGCCGCTACCTGACCGCGCTGGCTGGCGCAGTCTCCAACAGCCTGGGTGATTTTGGCCTGGCCACGGACGGAGACGCTGACCGCATCGGCGCCATGGACGGCCGCGGCAACTTTGTGGACCCGCATAAGATCATGGCGCTGGCTTTGAAATACCTGGTGGAAAAACGCGGGTTGCGCGGTTCGGTCGTGCGCACCGTCTCCACCACCCGTATGATCGACCGGCTGGCCGCGCGCTACGGGTTGGAATGCCATGAGACGCCGGTCGGCTTCAATCATATCGCTGACCACATGCTGGGCGGCGGTGTGCTGATCGGCGGGGAAGAGTCCGGCGGCATTTCCTTCCAGGGGCACATCCCGGAAGGTGACGGCATCATCATGGGGCTGTTGCTGGTGGAGATCATCGCCGCAAGCCATGCCCCCCTGCACGAGCTGGTGGATAACCTGCTGAAAGAAGTCGGCCCGGCCTTTTATGAGCGCACCGACCTGCGTTTGAAGCACCCCGTGAGCATTGAAGATATGACCCGCCGCCTGACGCAGGAAGCGCCGGCTCAATTGGGCGGGGAACGCCTGGTGAATGTCTCCACCCTGGATGGGGTGAAGTATCTCTTCGCGGATGATTCCTGGCTGTTGGTGCGTCCGTCCGGCACCGAGTCCGTGCTGCGGGTGTATGCGGAAGGCCGCAGCCCCGAAATGGTACAAGAATTACTCGGCTTTGGCGAAAAGTTCGCCAGGACCATTGTTTAATAGGAAATTATGAGCAGCGACCCGAAACGTAAAAAGAACACCCTCAACCACGACCAGCGCCGCGCGAACAGGCAGAAGTTGATCTTCTCGATCATCGCCATTCTGCTGATCGTCTCCTGGCTGTTGAGCCTGGTGATCAACCTCTAGGACCGGTACACTACCACCAGCCGCCGCAAGACGGCTTCCGCCTGCCGCACCGCCAGCGCGCGGTGACTCAGTTGATTCTTGACCTCATCGGTTAATTCCGCCATGGTTTGCGGCATGCCCGCCATCTGGAAGACCGGATCGTAGCCGAAGCCGTTACTGCCGCGTTCCTGCGGGATGATTTCCCCGTGGCAGCGGCCGGAAAAGATCCAATGCCGGCCGTTTGGCAGGCAAACGCACACCGCGCAGAAAAAGCTGGCGGTCCACGGCCGCGGCTTCTCCCGCAATAAAGACACCAGGTAAGTCCGCCGGTCGGCATCGCTGGGGTTGGGTAGATTCAGGAAACGGTGGGAATACAGGCCCGGCGCGCCGTCCAGCGCCTCCACTTCCAGGCCGCTGTCATCCGCCAGCGCGGGCAGCCTGCCACGCACGGCATGCGCGGAGGCTTTCAGGTAAGCGTTGCGGGCATAGGTCGCCCCGGTCTCAGCCACAGCCAGCTGCCAACCCAGGCCGCGCGGGGTGACAAGTTCCAGCGGTAACTCCGCCAGCAGAGCCCGCATTTCAATGACTTTTCCCGGGTTTTCAGTGGCGAGGATCAATTTCATCCCGTCATTATAAGGCAAGTCGGTGAGAATGCCGTAAAAAACATGCCAGGCGGCAGCGCGGCCCGATATTTATTATGATAAATATCATAATAAATTGACTCAATCGCATAAATGTGCTATATTATTCTCAATATCTATTCCACCAGCGCGAATCAGGCCCCTGTGAACCAACCCCACCATCTTCTACGCCTCAACGTTGGCTTTCTTATCGGTCAATCCATTGGCTATCATCGGGAGTTCACTTTCGATCACCCACAGATCACGCTCGCCGGGGAGTTGGAGATCACAGATTTCCAGGGGCTGGTTCGGATGGACCGCACACAGCAGGGACTGGTGATGCAGGCGAAGTTCCAGGGAAATACCAACCTGCAATGCGTCCGCTGCCTGGGGGATACCGTAGTACCGTTAAAGACCGAATTCGATGAGTTGTATGCTTTTTCGAGCCGCTCGGTCACCGAATCGGGTCTTTTACTGCCGGAAGATGGGCATATCGACCTGGAGCCGATCTTACGCGAATACTTTACGCTGGAGATTCCCATCCAACCGCTGTGCCGGCCGGATTGCAAAGGCCTGTGCGCGGAATGCGGTGAGAACCTCAATGAAAGGGTGTGTGAACACCATACCTAATTGCCGGATAGTCCGCACCGATTGTTTATCCGGCTTTCTTGCCTGATCCCGCCAGCCAGGCGAACGGGGGCAGGCCCACTGGACCAATGATTGTAGAGGAGGGTGCACATGGCAGTGAGTGGCAGAAGCAGGCAAAACGCCGAGGTACTCAGCATGCTGCTGGAAAAGGCAGACGTGCAGGGGTATCTGACAACCGAAGACCTGATGGAATTCTATCCTGAGGGGGATGAAGAGAACGAACACCTGACCGCGCTGATGGTCGCTTTACGCCGTAACGGCGTGGAGGTGATGGACCATGAGCAGGAAAGCTCCTTCCTGGAAGAGGAAGGCCCCGAACCCAGCACAGATTTTGAAGGCTTTTCAGACCTGGAACGCATCTCCACCGATGATACGGTGGGGCTGTACCTAAAAGAGATGTCCCGCGTGCCGCTGCTGAAAGTGGCAGAGGAGCTGGACTTGGCCGCGCGGATTGAAACAGGCCGGGCTGCCCGTAAAGAACTGGCCACCAACCGCCCGGCCCAACCGCAACAAGCCGAGCTGGAAAAACAGGTACAGGACGGCGTGCAGGCGCGCGATCACCTGATCAAGGCCAATACCCGCCTGGTGGTCAGCGTAGCCAAGAAGTACATCGGCCGCGGCGTGCCGTTTCTGGACCTGATCCAGGAAGGCAACCTGGGCCTGATGAAAGCGGTGGAAAAGTATGACTACCACCGCGGTTTCCGCTTCTCCACTTATGCCACCTGGTGGATCCGCCAGACCATCACACGCTCCATCGCGGATCAGGGCCGCACCATCCGCGTGCCAGTGCATATGATTGACCGCATCCGCCTGCTGTACAAGACTACCCACGAGCTGGAACAGAAGCTGGGGCGGGTGCCGACCGCGGTGGAACTGGCCGGCGAACTCGGCCTGACCGAGAACAAGGTGCAGTGGATGCAGCGCGTCTCGTGGCTGCCGCTTTCGCTGGAAAGCCCGGTTGGTGATGAAGAGGATTCCGAGCTGGGCATGTTCGTGGAAGATGAGGTGACCCCCACCCCCACCCAGAGCGCCTACCAGAACCTGCTGCAAGAGAAGGTAGATGAGGTGCTGGGCACGCTCTCCCCACGTGAGGCCCGCATATTACGCCTGCGCTTCGGGCTGGATAACGGGCGCATCTATACCCTGGAAGAGGTCGGGCAGAAATTTGGCCTGACACGCGAGCGCATCCGCCAGATCGAGGGGAAAGCCCTGCGGCGTTTGCGCCATCCCCGCCGCGCCAGACAGCTGAAGGATTATTTGTAGAATTTGCGCAGGGGCGAGGCGGCGCCCCGAGAATTAAGGCTACCCTCGATTTTACTCAACATGAAGAATACTTCATCGTTTCATGGTGGAGTATCTAGCTGCTAATAATTATTGCTGAGCAAAGGTCAAATTAGGAAGAACAACTATTTTTATAGTTTTTCTACTTGAGAACGCTTCAAAGTCATGGCTTTGATTGATTGTTCGTGTAGTATTTCTATAATCGACGATGGGTCAGTTTTCAGTTGTTCAAGCTGATTCTTCTGTAGCAGTATTATCTGGTAATTAGAATCGCTCATGATGCGTTCCGCAAATCTCCTGGCGGCATCACCAATACGCCCCGTTGTTACAATCATGATGACGTTACTTCTAATTAAATGGGCTATACCTACTTCTTTAGCTATGTCCTCTAATGTGGCTTGCCTTGAATTTTTGCATTGAATTTGCCACCGCGAGAAAATTAAATTTGTTCCTTCCATGACTACATCAAGTTCAGATCCGCCTGTTTCGTTCGTTCTCATACGCCATTTCACAAAACCTAAGCCGACAAGGCGGCCTAAGAAAAATGCCAATGCTTCTAGTGCTAAACCCTTGACGTGTTTATTTTCACTGTGTAAACCTTCCAAAATTTGTTCATAAGGCATTCGAATTAGTTTTCGATACTGTAACCCAGCCGAATCCTCAAGGGCAAGAAATATAGGTTCGATAAAATCGTTCTTTAATTTTTCTGTTGGGCGAACAATATATGGCTTGGCGCCTTGACCAGAAGTAGTCTTTTCACAATAGATTAGCCCGATATCACGCAAAGCAAACAGGGTTGATTGAGGAAGCCCACCTTCAGGAAAATCAACGCCATAAAGTGTTGATGCATATTCGGCTACTTTATTTGACGATGCTTCTTCTACATCCAAACGGGCAAAAGCTAACGCAAATGCTCTTTGTTCACGGCTCAGGCTTGCATATGAATCTAGTGTATCGTTATCAACATCGCCAAGTATTTTTCTTAAAGTAACTCTATTTACTACCCATTTGTTTTTTTCAACCAAATTCGCTTCTTCAAACCATTGGCGCATGGAATTTAAGTGGGTTCCATTCGGGGGAAGATGGTAACCTCGGAAAGTGAGTTCCTTAACAATCGAATGTTTTGTGATTGTCGTTCCACGATTATTAAGATCTTCTATACATTGAATCAACTCTAAACCCCGTAAATTCAGAATAATATTCCGAGCTAAATCTTCGTATAAACCCTCAAAATCTCCACTCTCAGCTTTATTAGCGAGGGATTCGCCAAATGCAGTCAATTGTGCGACCGAAATGTTATTACTAGGTTTATCAAGAATCTGGTATTCAGACAATGCAAATATCGTATTATTAGCTAAATCTGGATCGGGGCTATTTACAAAGAAAGTTTGCTGAATAGCATCCTTGATGTTCTGCCTATCTGGCTGGTTCGCACGAATAATAGCCAGAAGTCTAGGAAGTGGTGTTTGTGTAGGTGAAAACTGACTGCCATTTGGAAAAGAACTTTTCACGCTCCATCTCCAGTGTTATTTTTCATTTTCTCAGTCGTGGCTGGATGTGTTATGCTTTTTCGTTTTCTTCCGCCCTCAACATCTAGTTTGCTAGAATCGTTTTTGTCCCACAAATTTGCTGGGTGGTGGATTTTATAAGCGAGGTCTTGGGTAGTATCGGTTTCGTTTTTACTGCCATCTTGAAAACGGCCCATTGCACCTTGTACATATGAATGATCAAGCTCGCTACAAATCCAATGCCGCTTAAGGCGTTCACAAACAGCCCCTACTATGCATGATCCACCGAATGGATCATAAACTATATCTCCAGTATCAGTTAACATTCGTATAAAAAATTCGGGTAATGTGCCTGGGAAACGAGCCGGATGGACAGGTAAATCGTTTTCATGACAATATCTAATATATGCTGAATTGGATTCTGTATTCGGTATAGCTAATAAGTTGGGGGGGATTGCAGCTCCATTATTTACGTTGAATTTCTCGGAAATATCATGTCCAGATGGACGGAGTTTGGCATTATATCCATTTTTCAATAAGCCTTCCATTGATTCTGAATATGGGATTAATATCCGCCTATTAGATGCTTTCGGCCATGGTGTCTTTGATAACCAATAAATACTATTCACTGCATCTTTTACACGAACACGTCTGACATTAACCCATTCGGCTGGTGTGGGCAATTTACTTGGGTTCCACCAATAGAATTCCTGAGCCAAATGGAATCCAATCTCACGGCAAAGCATTATTAATAACTCGAAGTGGTAAAGACTACGTGTTGGTTGCCCAGGAACCCAACTTCCTCCTATATCTATTACTAATGAACCAGTTGGTTTCAGAATACGGAAGAATTCGAAACCAAAACTTTTAAACCATGACACATAAGCATCTTGCTCTTCATTGCCATAATCTTTCTTGCGCAATAAAGCAAAAGGTGGACTGGTCACAATAAGATCAATTGAGTTATCAGCGATTGATTCCCTCATATAAATGAGTGAATCTACTTCTTGTATAGAGCCAAGTTTAGTTTTCAGAATTTCGGTCATATATTGCCTACCCCTGATGATAAGTCTATTATAACAATTAAGCTGTATTAGCTTACTACATTATCGCTGAGTTTGCCTTATTCTTTACTCCCTCTTACTTCATTTTCTGCTCCGCGCGCTTTTTGTACCCAAACCCGCAGCACGGGGTTATTGTTTTCAGGTACATACCCCATCCCAACCCTGAGGGAACCCCATGCGGCACACTCCAGACTCCTATGACTTCATCGTGATCGGCTCCGGCTTCGGCGGCGCGGTGGCAGCACTGCGCCTGGCACAAAAAGGCTACCGCGTGGCTGTGCTGGAAAAAGGCCGCCGTTACTCCAGCGCGGACTTTCCGCCTACCAACTGGCACCTGCGTAAATCGGTCTGGCTGCCCTCCCTCGGTCTGCTGGGGATCCAAGCCCTGACCCTGCTGCGGCATGTGCTGGTCCTGCATGGGACGGGCGTCGGCGGCGGCAGCCTGGTGTATGCCAACCAGCTGATCCAACCCGCGGACGATATCTTCCAGCAGCCCGAATGGGGCAGCGCGGATTGGATCGCGCGCCTGGCGCCGCATTTTGATGAAGCCCGCCGCATGCTTGGCGCCGTCACCTGCCCGGACATTGGCAACGCGGATGCCGTGCTGCGCGAGGTCGGCCTGGAATTGCGCGGCGAGGATACTTTTCACATCAACCCGGTGGGCGTGTTCTTCGGCCAGCCCGGCGTCACCGTACCTGACCCGTACTTCAACGGCGCTGGCCCCGCGCGTACCGGCTGCAAGAAATGCGGCGCGTGTATGATCGGCTGCCCGGTCGGCGCCAAGAACACCCTGGATAAAAACTACCTGCACCTGGCGGAAAAGCTGGGGGCGCGAATCTTCCCGGACACGGAAGTCACCGCGGTGCAGCCGGCTGAAAACGGTTATCTCATCACCACCCGCCGCGCGCACGGTCTGACAAGGCCTGAGCGTCAATTTACCGCGGGCCAGGTGGTCTTCGCCGGCGGCGTGCTGGGCACCGTCGACCTGCTGCTGCGCGGCAAAGCCCGCGGCCACCTGCCGCATCTCTCTGACCGCCTGGGTGACCTGACCCGTACCAACTCCGAAGCCATCCTGGGTGTGGACTCGCGCGACTGCTCCCGGGACTGGAACGACCACATCGCCATCACCTCCGGCATCTACGCCGACCCGCACACCCACATGGAAGTAGTTCGCTACAACCGCGGCTCGGACCTGCTGTTCGCCATCGCCACCGTCCTCACCGACGGCGGCGGACGCGTCCCGCGCGTGCTGCGCTTCCTGGGTAACATACTGCGCCACCCGCGGCAGTTCCTGCGCGCCCTGTGGATTCCCGGTCAGAGCGCGCGTACTTCCATCATCCTGGTGATGCAATCCAGCGAAAACTACCTGCGGCTGCGCCGCGGACTGTTCGGTCTTCACTCGCAATTGCCGGAAAAAAGTCAGCGCATCCCCTCCTACATCCCGCTGGCCAACCAGGTTACCCGCCGCATGGCGCAAAAGATGGACGGCTTCCCCAAAGGCAGCTGGTTTGAGGTCTTGATGGACGCGCCGACCACAGCCCACATTTTAGGCGGTTGCGTGATGGGCGAAACCGCCGCGGACGGGGTGGTGGATTTTGCCGGCCGGGTACATAACTACCCCGGCCTGTACATCACCGACGGCTCGGTGGTGCCGGTCAACCTGAATGCCAATCCCTCCCTCACCATCACCGCGCTTGCGGAATACATCTTGTCTCAGGTGCCGCACCACCAGCCGGCGGACGGCGGGTATAATCTCACCCAGACCCGGCGTCAGGAGTGAAATTTATATGGAATCAGAGAAGTACCTGGAGATCCACAGTCTGCAGAAAGCCTATTTTGCCAGCCATGCTACCCTGTCGTATCGCTCCCGGGTAGACGCGCTGACCGCCCTGAAAGAGCGCGTCGCCGCGTATGAACCCCGCCTGATTTCCGCCATGCAAGAGGACATGGGCAAACCCTGGATGGAGGCTGCCACTGCCGAGATCTGGATGGTGCGGGAAGAGATCAACTACACCCTGCGCCACCTGGCCGGTTGGATGCGCCCGCACCGCGTCCGCACCCCGCTGGTGCATGCCCCGGCTTCCAGCGCCATCCACGCGGAGCCGTACGGGCAGGTGCTGATCATCTCGCCGTGGAATTATCCCTTATTATTACTGATCTCCCCGCTCGTCGGCGCACTGGCGGCCGGCAATGTCGCGCTGCTCAAACCATCCGAGCATGCCCCGCGCACCGCCGAAGTGGTGGAAGAGCTGATCAACGGGCTGTTCAAGCCCGGGCTGGCGCATGTCATCACCGGCGGGGTGGAGACATCCCGCAACCTGCTGTCGCTGCCGTATGACTACATCTTCTTTACCGGCGGCACGCGCGTGGGGCGGTTGGTGATGAAAGCCGCCGCGGAACATCTGACCCCCGTTACGCTGGAGCTGGGCGGCAAAAGCCCCGTCATCGTGGATGCCAGCGCCGACCTGGAAGTGACTGCCAGCCGCCTGGTGTGGGGCAAGTTCTTCAACGCCGGCCAGACCTGCATCGCGCCGGATTACGTGCTGGCGCACCGCTCCATCCGCGCGGAACTGGTGGAACGCATGGCGTGTAAGGTGCGCGAGTTTTACGGCGATGACCCCTTCACCAGCCCGCACCTGGCGCGCATCATCAACGGGCACCACTTCAACCGCCTGGTGGATATGATCGACCCCGCCAAGGTTGTCTGCGGCGGACTTTCGCGTGTGCACCAGCATTACATCGCCCCGACCATTTTGCAGGGCGTCACCCCAACGGACGCGGTGATGGAAGAAGAGATCTTCGGGCCGATCTTGCCCGTGCTGGATTACGACACGCTGGATGAAGCGCTCGCGGTGATCCAACAGCACCCCAACCCGCTGGCGCTGTATCTTTTCACCCGTGATAAAAAGATGGAAAAGCAGGTGATCAGCCAGGTGCCTTTCGGCGGCGGCTGCGTCAATGATGTGGTCAGCCACTTTGCCAACGGAGACCTGCCCTTCGGGGGTCGCGGCGCCAGCGGGATGGGCCGCTACCACGGCAAACAAACCTTTGCCACCTTCACCCATTACAAAAGCCTGCTGCGGCGCGGTCTGCGGCCGGATGTGCCGCTGCGCTACCCGCCCTACACCATCCGCGAACAGGTGATGCGCGTGGTGTTCGCGATCGCCAGCTGGCTGAGTTAACTCCCGCTGCTGGCGGCAGCGCGCTGCAACTAGTACGGGCCGTCTGCGTATATCCTCTTAGAAACTAATATCTAAAAGAGGATAAAATGTCAGATCAAACCAATGCAACCCCCGCGCCGACCCCGGCGCCTGAACTCATCAACCCCAACCCGGTGCCGGGCAAGTATCAGGCCGTCACCATAATCATGCTGGCGAACGGCATCATCAACATCATCCTCGGGCTCAGCCTGACCTGGGCTGCCATCGCCACCATCATCGGCATCCTGTGCATCCCCATCACCGTATTGCCGCTGGTGCTGGGCATCTTCGAGGTGGTGAATGCCGCCAACATCCTGTCCAACAAACCGGTCAAGGCGGAACGCCTGCGCACCCTGGCTATCTTTGAGATCATCAACATCATCTACGGCAACCTGGTCTCGCTGACGGCTGGCATCCTGAACCTGGTGTTTTTGGACAGCCCGGAAGTCAAGGAATACTTAGAGCAGTAATTCAGTCGGAGCACGGAGTTACACACAGCAGGCGCGGAAACGCGCCTGTTTTGTTTTTGATTGCATTGGGGGGTTGAGCGGGTTTACTAGCTGGAAATGGCGCGGATGAAACCGGGGGTATTCAAGCGGCTTTCCATTTGCGTCAGTATGTAATGCTGCAGCAGGGCTTCCATCTCCTCCCGTTGAGATGGCTTTGGGTCAGCCCGGCAGGCTTCCTTGAAGCTGCTGCGCTGAAAATGCCGCAAGAAGCGCAAAGTATCCACGCTCACCGGGCGGATGCCCTCCACCCGCAAGGCGCAATCCGGGCAGACCACGCCGCCGCGCCGCGCCGAAAAGAACTGGTCCACCGGCTGGATCGGCTGGCGGCAGGAGACGCAGACGAACAGCTCCGGCTTAAAGCCCAGCGCGTCCAGGGCGTGCAGCTCGAAGTACCTGTTAGCATAAAAAGCTTCCACACCGGCGTTCAGCCGCTGCAGGGTCTCCACCGCCAGCTGAAACAACTGCGGATGCTCCTCCTCGGCAAAGGTAAAGCGGTCCAGCACTTCCAGCACATACGCGGCGCGGGCCGTCAGGTTCAGGTCCGCGCGGATGGCGCTGTAAGATTCCATTGTCTCAGCCTGGGTGATGATGGGCATGCCCTGTCCGCGCGCCAGCTGCAGCTGCACGCGGGTGAACGGCTCCAGGTGCCCGGCCTTGCGGGATTTCAGCTTGCGCACCCCCTTTGCCACCACATTCAGTTTTCCGCGCTCGCGGGTAAAGAGCGTCAGCAGCCGGTCGGCTTCGGCAAAGTTACTGTGCCGCAGCACCAGCGCTTCTACCCGGAAAGAACGGGAGGTATCGGTCATGCGCCCGGCGCGGGGGTCAGGGACGCGGCAGATCGGCCGGGGTGAAGGCCTCCGGCAGCAAACCCGCCACGCTTGTCTCACGGTGGACGCGGCCGTCCGCGTCCGCGATCAGCACCAGCATCTCCAGCCCGAATTCGGCCATCACCTGCCGGCACGAGCCGCAGGGCGAGCCGGCGTTAGCCGTCACCACCGCAATGGCGCGGAAATCCTTCTCGCCTTCTGAGACGGCCTTGAAGATGGCCGTCCGCTCGGCGCAATTGCACAGCGGAAAAGCCGCGTTTTCGATATTGGTGCCGGTGTACAGCTTGCCGGAGCTGGTCAATAGCGCCGCGCCGACCGGGTAATGGGAGTACGGGCTGTAAGAGAACTGGCGGGCAGCGCAGGCGGCCTCTATCAGCTTGCCTTTCATCTCAGGCGATAAATCATCTATCATGCGTGTCTTCCTTATCCGCGGCTGCCAGCTTTATGGCGCGCACCTTGGTGATGCGCCGGCCTTTGACTGCTTCCACCGTCAGCTGAACGCCGTCCAACAATTGCTGCTCGCCGCCTTCCGGCACCCGGCCGATCAGCCCGTACATCAAACCGCCCAGCGTGTCGGCGGTATCTTTTTCAAATTCGGTGCCCATCAGCTCATTGAAGTCGTCCAGATCCACATGCCCCTGGAAGATGTACTCATCCTCCCCCACGCGGATATAGGGCTGCTCTTCGGATTGGTCGTATTCATCGCGGATCTCGCCGATGATCTCTTCCAGGATGTCTTCCAGCGTCACCAGGCCGGCCACGCCGCCGTACTCATCCACAATGATGGCAATGTGTGTGCGGCTGGATTGCATTTCCGTCAGCAGATCATCCAGCTTCTTGGCTTCCGGCACAAAGAAGGCCGGGCGCATCACTTCGCGCAGGGAGGTGAACTTTTTGGCGCTGCCCAGCCACTGCAGCAAGTCCTTGGCGTACAGCAAGCCGATGATGTTGTCGATGGTATCTTCATAAATGGGGATGCGCGAATGCCCGGAAGCGCTGACCGCCGCCACCACCTCTGCCAGCGGAGATTCCACATCCAGCGCCAGCATGTCGATGCGCGGCACCATGATCTCACGCGCCAGCGTATCGCCAAACTGGAAGATGGAGTAGATCATCTGGCGTTCTTCTTTTTCCAGCGCGCCGTCAGCCTGACCCGTCTCCACCCAGCTCTTCAGCTCGTCATCCGTTGGCGGGGTGAACTGCTGCATGGTGATGTTGGCTTGCCCGGAAAGGCGCACAACCAGCGCGGTCAGCGGCCAGCACAGAATGTCGGTGACCAGGCCGAAACCCGCCAGGCGCAGCGACCAGCGCTCGGGGTTGGCCAGCGCGGCGCGTTCCAGCAGCGCTTCCGCCAGAATTAAGGCAAAACTGCCGCCGGCCAACCACAGCAGCGGACGGGCATCACCCGGCGCCTGGGCGGACAGCCCATCAGCCAGCCAGAAAACCAGCGCGCCAAAAATGAGGTGCAGCGCGGATTGCGACACCCGCAGTGAGACGCGGATGCGCGGCCGTTCGATCACGCGGATGGCGCGGTCCACCAGCTCTTCACGGCCCTCGCGCACGTTCAGCAGGCGCGGCAGGTGCGCGTTGACCAGGCTGAATCGGATCAGCGTCAGGAACAGATCAAAAAAAGCGGTGACGCCCAGCAGGATGCCGGCAGTCTGTAAGGTCATTTGGGCTCCTTGCGCAGCGGACGGGCCGGCACGCCCACCACCACATCCCCTGGCGCCACATCGCGGTTCACCACCGAGCCAGCCCCGGTGCGCGCGCCTTTGCCGATCTTCACCGGCGCCACCAGCATGGTATCGCTGCCGATGAAGGCGCCTTCACCGATCTCGGTGGGGTGTTTGTGGACGCCGTCAAAGTTGCAGGTGATGGTGCCGGCGCCAATGTTGACATCCCCGGCGATGGTGGCATTGCCAATATAGGAGAAATGCCCCATCTTGGTGCCTTCTCCCAGGTAAGAATCTTTTACCTCGCCAAAGTTGCCCATGTGGACGTGCGAAGCCAGGTGCGCGCCTTTGCGCAGGTGGCAGAAGGGACCCATCTCCACGTGATCTTCCAGCACAGCATATTCCATCACCGAGGCGAGGATGCGGCAGTCACTGCCCACCTTGCAAGAATCGATGATGCTGTTCGGGCCGATCTCGCAGCCGCGGCCGATGGTGGTGGCGCCTTTCAGGTAGGTGCCGGGCCACAGCGTGGTATCCGGGGAGAGGGTGACCGTCGGTTCTATGTAGACCTGCGCCGGGTCGATCATGGTCACGCCAGCTTCCATCCAGTGGGTGTTGACGCGCGCGCGCAAGGCGGCCGCGGCTTCGGCTAAGTGGGCGCGGGTGTTGATGCCCAGTGCTTCCACCGGCTCAGCCACCGGGCTGGCCACCACCGGCAGGCTGTCTGCCACGGCCAGCTGGACGATATCTGTCAGGTAATACTCACCTTTGGGCGAGCGTTGTATTCTTTTCAGGGCCGGCCACAACCAGTCCGCGCGGACGCAATACGCGCCCACGTTGTATTCGCGGATTGCCAACTGTGCGGGTGTCGCGGCGGCTTCTTCCACAATGGCGGTCACACTGCCGTCCGCCGCGCGCACAACGCGCCCGAAGCCGCGCGGGTCCGGCCCGCTGACCGTCAGCAGGCTGAGCGGCCCGGGGTTGGCGGCTTGCACTTGCGTCAGCGCGGTCAGGGTCTCGCCCCGCAGCAGCGGCATATCCGCACTGATGATGAGCAACAGCCCGGCAAAACCGGCCAGTTCGGCTTCGCACTGTAATACAGCGTGGCCCGTGCCCAGCTGTTCGGCCTGCGTCACATAACGCGCGGAATCCACCAGCGCCTGGCGAACCAGCTCCGCGCCGTGCCCCACCACCACCAGCGGCGCTTGCCCGCAGACGGCGCTCGCCGCTTCTACACTGTATGCCGCCAGCGGCCGCCCCAGCAGGGGATGCAGCACCTTGGGCAGGGTTGAATTCATGCGCGTGCCCTGGCCGGCGGCCAGGATGATCGCTCTTATTTCCATTTTGTGCTCCAATCAGAGTTCTTGCTTCTCATTTTAACACAAGAGCCGCGCCAGTTTCGCCGGCGCGGCAGGGTGGAGGGGGGGGCACCACACAAGTGCGATTACACGGTACTAGTATGGATTTTTACAGACGGTATTTCCACAAAACCTATTCGTCTCAGATAATCAAAGGTCGGGTCATAGTATTCTGGCTTACGGGTCGGGTCTAGGCTGTCTCCGGGCGGTATGACGATAACCATACCCTGACGAGCACGGGTCAGTAAAACCCGATAGGCATTCTTGAGATAAACCTGCCGCTCAGGCTTCTTGATAACGTTCCATTTATCTCCAACAAACGAGCGGTGTTCCCAACCATCTCGGGTAAAGCGAAAATCAGCATCCCAAACCATGCAAGCCCAATCCAATTCCAGCCCTTGTATCTGGAATTCGGTCACTACATCTTCAAGATAATATGAAGAACGTGTATCCTGTTTTCCATCCAAAAACCAATGGATAGGGTCTACTTCGGGCCGTACATCAATCGCATGCGGTTTCAACCGCACTGCCTGTGATGAGACGACAATACCATACCGCTCACTACCTCTAGCATTCGTTTTCACCCATTGCTTTGCAGCGTCTAAATCGCGTGTTATGCGAATGGGATAATGGGCATTGACAGTACTCAGTGTGGTCTGTGCATTCATCTCTTCTAAATCTAAAAGTTGCTTCACAAGCAGTGAGACCTTCTCACTGCGAAAAGATCGCATAGAGACAGATAAATGTAAGTGGTCATCCGTCTTAATTCTTTGTTGTTCGTTGACTGCTTGGATAACGTTTGTTGCACCATACTCGCTATCCGTCAGTTTTGAGGAGATATAGATATTCCAGTTTGTATAGGATCGGTTTAATGCTTCAATCCACTCACTGATCCCCGCTTCGCCAGTATTTATCTCTTGCCCTCCACCAACGAGACACACCACAACTGCCCAATCATCGTGCCGATCCAAGCAGGAAATCAAGAACTCGGGTTCTGATATATTAAAGTCTGGTCGACCTTTCTTGCGTTTCATAAAATTCGAGGTCTGCTCTAAATTCCATGCCCGCTGGGCTTCATCAAATAGCGCCACATGCTCAATTGGAGGTCGTTGCTCATCTTTCAAACATTCATCCCTAAAGTTATGGACGTTCTGGATGATGGCTTTCACTTCCCGGCGCGAATCTCCTATCCTTAATTTCTTGCCTCTCCGTTTCTCACTATCGACCTTGTCTCTCGCTAATGCTTCCCGAAGTACTGCAACCAGCGGGCCGTTACCAGATAGAAATACGCTGTAAAGTTCATTCTTAGAATCGAGATGTTGGTAAGCGATGTTCAACCCGACCAATGTCTTTCCAGCTCCAGGCACGCCAGTGACAAAGCAAATAGCTTTTTGCCCATTCTGCTTACAATCTTCAATGATCTGAGACACAGTTCTTGAGGTCTCTCTGAGATTAATGGCACTTGCATCGCTGCGTGATATTTCCTCAACCGCATGGCCTTGATATAAAGCCATGGCAGCTTCAATGATTGTCGGTGTTGGGTTATATCTACCAGACCCCCATTTCTGGGGATCTATTTCCTCAGAATCAAGGCATTTAGAAAAAACCTCTTTGAGGGTCTCTCCTAACTCTGCAGAGTTGGAGATGATAGGTTTGCTCACCTTGTCATCGAAAAATGCGGGTTGAAATTGTCGATGATATCTCCTAGATTCGGTTGGTATGAGCACTGGAACAATGAAGATTTTGTGGCTTGGCTCATGAAAATTCTTCAGGTCAAGTGCATAATCCAAGACCTGGTCAACGTCCTGCGATAATACCTCTCTCTGACCAACTTTGAACTCGAGGACAAAGACTACGTTGCTGGTAACTATTACGACATCAATGCGTCTTCCCATTCTCGGGATAGAGTATTCAAAATGGATCGTCCCTTGAATGTCTGCGAGAGATTGTTTCAATATTTCAATTTCCCTAGTCCAGGCGTCTCGCTGAGTTTGGTCAAGGTCGAATTCGTTATTCCTTGATAATTCGCCAAGGATCTCATTTGGCGTCTCTCGGAGAAATATATCAATCGGTTTTGAGTAGTAATCTCTGCGCATGTGCAACCCCATTGCCATAAAAATGTATATTTACATTGAGAATAATTATAGCCTCACCATGATAAAACCCTTGTGGGTTAACTTCCCCCTACAATAAAAACGCGGACGGGATATCTCCCACCGCGCTCAGGCTGAGGCACCTGTATTCGTAGGGTGCGTTGGAAACGCACCATCACAAACCCAAGCACGAAAGTGATACATTTCTGTAAGGATAAACGCTGTCACGAGGGATGATATGCCATGACAAACCCTGGTGCGTGAGCGACGCGCCTTATGTCCATTCACAAACCCTGGTGCGTTGCCAACGCACCCAACATTAAAACCACACCGGACCCCCCATTAAATAAAAACGCGGACGGGATATCTCCCGCCGCGCTCAGGCTGAGGCACCTGGATTCGAACCAAGATCCACAGATCCAAAGTCTGGTGTGCTGCCATTGCACCATGCCCCAGTGTGGCAAAATTGTAACACAAAAGATTGCAACGCACGCTCGCGCGGATTACCCGCGCGGACCGCTCGGCTTCCCCATATAATCTGCTAAAATGCCGGCCCAGATGCGGTAACCCGCGCCCAGCAGGTGCAGGTTGTCATTGGTCAGCTCACGCCGCAGCGCGCCGCGCGCGTCACTGAAGGCCGGGTACAGGTCAATAAACGCGCAGCCGGTCTCGCGCGCCAGGCGGCTCAGCTCCGCGTTCAGGCGGCGGATGCGGCTGGCAAAATGGCGCTGGCGCGGCAGCAGTGACTGCACGAACACGCGCGCGGCCGGCACCTCGGCACGCAGGCGTTCCAGCAGCTGGCGGTAATCGCTGAGAATATCGCTGTCCTGACGGTACTCATACAGCGGCAGGTCGTTGGTGCCGATCAGCACAAAGACGCGCGCCGGCTGCCCGGCGATGATCTCATCCAGCCGCTTCAGCACCCCGGCCACCGTATCCGCGTTGATGCCGCGGTTCTTGATCGATGCCCCGGGGAATACCTCATCCCAGCGGCAGCCGTCGGTCAGGCTGTCTCCCACCATCACCGTGTCGCCGGGTTGAATAGGGTGCGCGCGGAAGAAATCCACCTTTTGCTCGTGATGCTGGCGCACCAGTTTGCTGACTTCCACCCGCGTGACAGCCAGCACAATGAAAGTGGCAATAAATAGAGAGAGAAAGAAAATACCGGTGAGAGAATCCACTGCTGGGTTATTCCTTAGAAATTTAAGATCACTGGTCCAGGACCACCGTAATCGGCGCCGGGCTGTGCGCCGCCGGCAGATGCCGGCCGGGTAAGCGCGGCAAGCGCACCTCGGGCAGCACGATCACCGCCTCGGTGGTGGAGCCGTAAATCCGCACAATGCCGGCATGAATACCGGCTTGCTGCAGCAGCCGCAGGGCGGCCTGAACTGCTTCTTCCTTGCTCATCACACCCTCCCGGCCTGGCTGGGCCTGACCAGATGGGTGCAGAATGCGTGCCGTTTGCTACTTGCGGCCCAGGCGGGCCCGCTCCTGTTCGATCATTTCCGGCTCCAGCTTTTTGAAGAGCGGCGCGGGTTGGCGCAGGCGCCGTCCGGCTGCCAGGGTGGAGGCCTGCCAGCGTCCGCTGGCGGCGGAGGGATCGTAGCGCAGCACATTGTGCTCCCCCAGGCCGTCTTTCACCAACTGGGTGTACTGCCGGCCGAACAGCGGCGCGTCATAGCCCAGAAAGCCGTGCAGCTTCTCGCAGGTGAAGGGGATGAATGGCGCCAGCAGGACCTTGATGTTGTCTATGGCGCGGATGGCGGTATACACTGATTTGGCCGCGGCAGCGCGGTCGGTCTTGATCTCAAACCACGGCGCGGATGTATCCAGATACTTATTGACCTCTCCTGCCAGGCGCATGGCCTCGCCCAGGGCCGCCCGCAGGCGGACGCCCTCAAAATGCGCGGCCACATCCTCAAAACCTTTTTCTACCTGCTCCAACAGCTGTTTGTCCTCCGGGCGCAGTTCACCGGGGTCCGGCAAAACTCCCTCCCAGTGCTTGTAGGTAAAAGCCAGCACGCGGTTCACCAGGTTGCCCCAGGTGGCCACCAGCTCGTCATTATTGCGGTGATAAAAATCTTCCCAGTCCCAGTCGGTATCCTTGGTTTCCGGCATGTTCACCGTCAGATAATAGCGCAGCGGGTCGGGGTCGTAGCGCGTCAGAAAGTCCAACCCCCAGACGGCCCAGTTGCGGCTGCCGGAGATCTTCTGCGCTTCCAGGTTCATGAATTCGTTGGCTGGCACGTCATACGGCAAGGTCAGCGTGTGCGGCTCATCGCCCATCAGGCGCGAGAAGGCGGTGCCGCAGCCGGAAAGCTGCGCCGGCCAGATGACCGCGTGGAAGGGGATGTTGTCTTTGCCGATGAAGTGATAAGTGCGCGCCAGGGCGTCGTACCACCAGTCGCGCCAGTCCGCGCTTTTGCCTTCCAGCGCGGCCCACTCCACACAGGCTGAAAGGTAACCAATCACCGCCTCAAACCAGACGTACAGGCACTTGCCGGCCCAGCCTTCCAGCGGCACCGGGATGCCCCAGTCCAGGTCGCGCGTGATGGCGCGGCCGTGCAGGGCTTCCGCCTCGATCTGCCCCAGCGACTGGCGCAGCACGTTCGGCCGCAGGTGCTCCTGCTTCTCCTTTAAGAACTCCACCACCTGCGGCTGCAGCTTGCCCAGGTCCAGGTAGTAATGCTCGGTTTCGCGCAGCTCGGGGGTGGAGCCGTCCACCTTGGAGCGCGGGTTGATCAACTTATCCGCCTCCAGCAGGCTGCCGCATTTATCGCATTGGTCCGAGCGGGCGTTGGTATCCCCGCAGATGTAACAGGTGCCTTCCACATAGCGGTCGGGTAGAAAACGCCCCTGCGAGGTGGCGAACCACTGGTTGCTCTTCTCGGTGTACAGGTAGCCGTTCTCTTTCAGCGCCAGAAAGATCTTCTGCGAGATATCGAAGTGGTTATCGGTATGGGTGCTGGTGAACAGGTCGTAACTGATGCCCAGCTGCTGGTAGAGATCCAGAAAGCTGTTGTGAAAGCGCTGATAAGCGGCATACGGGGTGGTGCCCTCCGCGTCCGCGCGGATGGTGATGGGCGTACCGTGAGAATCCGAACCGGAGACCATCAGCGTATGGCGGCCGCGCAGGCGGCTGTACCGCGCGAAGATGTCCGCCGGCAGGTAAGAGCCGGTCAGGTTGCCGACGTGGATCTCAGCATTGGCGTACGGCCACGCCACAGCCACCAGGATGGGATTATCAGTCATACTTCACCTCGTGGCGATATTGTAGCATACTCCCCCACCGCCGCAGGGAGGGAAAGAGCGGCGCCGCGTTGCCGCGGCGCCGGAAATACCTGAGTGTGCTTTGTACCCTAGAACGGCCCGTAGTGGATGGCCACCGCCAGCGCCAGGAACACCAGCGTGACGGGCACTACCACTGCCCACAGCCGCAGCGTCCAGCGCAGCCATTTGGGGTATGTGACCACCGTCAAACCGAGCGCGATCAACAGCACCGGGTTGGTGGGGTAAGCCAGGTTGGAGAAGCCGTCGCCAAAGCAGTAAGCCGTCACCGCCACCTGGCGGGTCAGCCCGGCCAGGTCGCCCAGCGGCAGCAGGATCGGCATCAGCAAAAAGGCCTTGGCTGAGCCGGAGCCGATGAAGAACTCAATGAAGAGCGCCAACCCGTACACCAGCAGGGAGGAAGTGAACGGCGTGGCTTTGGTTAGTACGCCGGAAGCGGCATGCAGGATGGTATCCATGATGCCGCCGCTGACGATGATGTACTTGATGCTGGAAGCCATCAGGATCAGGATGATGCCGGGGGCGATGCCCTGTAAACCGTCCAGCGCCGCCTTCCATACCACCCGGCCGGGCTTGCCGCTTAAGAAGCCCGCCCCCATGCCGCCGGCAAAGAACAGCAGCGCCACGATTGGCAGGGAGTAGTCACTGATGGCCGGGATGAACGGCGCGGCTACCAACACCGCCAGGATGCCCAGCGCGAAAACGCCGAACCAGATCAGCGCGGCCTTCAGCTGACCGTCTTCGATCAGCTCTTGCCGCAGGTCAAACCCCGGGTGGCTCTGCCGGTAACCCTGATCTTCCGTATATACCGGGGATTTGGTTGGGTCTTTTTCCACCCGCCGGGCAAAGCCCGACAGGAAGAGGAAGAACAGCCCGTAGATGGTGATGAAAAAGATCACTCGCAGCCAGGCGCCGGAGAACAGCGGCAGTCCGGCCAGCTTTTGCGCTACGCCGATGGTGAAGGGGTTCGTCACCGCGGCAGAGAAGCCCATGTTGACCGCCAGGATGGACATGCCCAGTCCCACCAGCGTATCCCAGCCCAGGTAAATGGAGAGGGCGATCATGATCGGCACCAGCGGCAGCACCTCCTCAAAGATGCCAAAGAAGGCGCCCAGCAGCATGAAGAACAGCGAGATCAACGCCAGCAGCAGATATTTACGTCCGCCAAAACGCCGGACGATGGCCGCGATGACCGCGCGCAAGATGCCGCTGCCGTCCAACACCGCGAAGGACGCGCCGACCATCAGCAGGAAGAAGATGATGACGATGATGGTCAACCCGTCCGGGCCGGCCAGTACTTCCAGCGGCGCGGTCAACCAGCGCCAGGCCGGGTAATCCGGTTTGGCAATGGATGTAAACGATGCCGGGTCGATGATCTGCCGGCCGGCCTGCTCTACGCGGGTGTAACTGCCCGCCGGCACCACCAGCGTCAGCACACCGGCGATCAGCATGATCACCAGCAGGATCACAAACGATTGAATGAAAGCTTTACGGGATATTTGCGCGCCGGACTTGTTCTCCATGATCGGTCTCCTCAAACAAGATGACAGTATTATGCTCTACAACCCTGCGGCGCGCAAATGGTTTTCGGCTGGCCGGGTATACAGCGGGCTGACCAGACATCCGCTGACTGCTATAATTGCCGCAGGAGATGAACCATGCCAGATGACCCCTATCTGCGGAAAATGGAAGAAGAAGAGATGCGGCGGGAAGGCCGCCTGCCGCCCGGCCAGTCGCTAACGCGCAAGTTCCCTGTGCTGCATTACGGGCCGGTGCCGGAATTTGACCCGCTGACCTGGACCTTCCGCGTGTGGGGAGAGGTGGAAACAGCGCGCGAATGGAGCTGGGAGGAATTCAACCAGCTGCCGCGTACCCGGCTGGAAATGGACATCCACTGCGTGACCCAGTGGAGCAAGTTTGACACGCTCTGGGAAGGCGTCAGCGTGAAGACCCTGGTGGATGAAGGTCTGATCCGGCTGAAATCAACCGCCGGGTATGTGTTGCAGTATGCCGAATACGGCTTTACTGTCAACCTTCCTTTAAAAGTGGTTTTACAGCCCAATTTTCTGCTGGCCACCCATTTTAATGGCGAGCCCATCACCCCGGACCACGGCTATCCGCTGCGCGGCGTGGTTGGCGCCATCCCCGGCACCAGCGGGATGGAGGAGCCGTATTTCTGGAAAGGCGCCAAGTGGCTGCGCGGGTTGGAGTTTATGGAAAAAGATAAACCCGGCTTCTGGGAACAGGCCGGGTATCATAACAACGCGGATATCTGGAAAGAAGAGCGCTTCGGTTAAAGCCGGCGCGACCGCCAGATAAAGAAGGCCATCCCACCGCCGGCCAGAACCAGTACCAGGCCGGCAATCCCCAGCAGCGGGTTGCGTCCGGTACCGCCAACGCCGCCCGGGTTGAGCAGCGAGCCAGCCTGCGCGCCAAAGTTCAGCGTTGACTGGTCACCCGGCAGCAAAGTGATCGGCGCGGAGGTGTTGGTGGTCGGGTTGTAGCCTTCCGGCACCGCCACGCTCAGGTTGTAATCACCCGCCGGCAGGTCATTGAAGCAGGCTGGGTCCGCCGCGGACGTGGTCGTCCCGGTCAAATTGATGGTGCCGATGCTGTTCACCAGGCTGATGGCGCCGCCCGGCAGCTGCAGCTCTTCCATCTGGCGGGAGGAGTCACCGTTGGCATCATCGTACAGCAGCACGCAGATATTGCCCGTGCCGCTGACCTGCGGGGTGACGACCGCCGGCGTGGGGGTAGCCGCGGACGAGGTGGGTACTACCGGCGTGGGGGTGATGATGCCCAGCAGGATCTGCTGACCTTCCATCACCACATCATCCGAGCGGGTATTGTTCAGGGAGTACAGCTGTTCCTGGGTCACCCCGGTTTTAATTGAGATGGTCCACCAGGTATCACCTGCCTGCGCAATGTAAATGATGCGGCCGTCGGGCTGCGCCGTGGGGGTGGGTACCACGGCTTGCGCCTGGGTGGGTGTCGGCTGCATGCCCAGGGCTAGTATTGCGATCACGACAGCCAGGGCAGCCAGGGGAAAGATGTTTTTGAGCGTTTTCATGACAGTAAAATTATAACACGCGCGTAGAAATGACAGCAGCGCTCTCCCGGCAGCAGGCGGGAGGGTATAATCAGACCCATGAAGCGATCGCTGAGCCTGGCGTTGGTCTTTCTGTGGGCGGGCACATTGCTGGCCGCCTGTTTGCCAGATACCAGCTCCAGTGATTTCGGTGCCACACCCAGCGCGGCCGCGCCATCGGCCACCGCCACGCGCGTCTGGTTCCCGCCCACCGCCACAGCCACCCGCTACCTGCCGCCGACCGTCACACCCACGCCGGCCGGCCAACTGCGCTACGGCGATATCCTCTTCGCGGACCAGTTCAGCGAGAGCAATGACTGGGTCAGCGGCTCTTTCGTCAACGGGAATGTGGCGTATGACGACCACAAGCTCAACCTGGCGGTCTCCACGAACGGCGCTTCCCTGCTGAGCCTGCGCAAGAACACCGCCGCAGCGGATCTCTTCCTGGAACTGACCATCCTGCCCAACCTGTGCTCACCAGCCGATGTGTACGGCATTGCCTTCTGGGTGGTGAATGAACAACATTACTCCCGCCTGGCTTTTGATTGTTCCGGTCAATTCGCGCTGGAGCGGGTGAAGGACGGCCGCACCGAGCCCTATATTCCGTGGACGCCCAGCAGCCAGGTGCCGCGCGGCGGCCTCTCCCCCTTGCGGGTTGGGCTGTGGATTGGCGGCGGGCTGGTGCGCGTGTTTTTGAACAATCAGTTGGTCGCCGAAACCTACCTGCCGCCGGCCGCGGGTGGCATCGGCTTCTTCGCGGAATCACACAGCCGGGCCGCCATGAACATCAGCTATTCCGACCTGCAAGCCTACGCCATCTCCCCGGCAGATTATCCGCCCACACCCACGCCGACGCCCAAGCCAACCAAAGTACCGTACCCCACCCAGCCAACCCCCTGAATCTGCTACAAATTTACTTGCATTGTGGGAAATATCAGTACAATTAAGCTACATCAGGGTACTGATATTTCCAGGATTTCCCTTGCACCCTGATGAAACCCTTATCAGGAGGACATATGTTCCACACCATCCTTATCGTAGGCAACCTGGGCCGTGATCCCGAAATGCGCTACACCCCCTCAGGACAGGCGATAACCTCTTTTAATGTCGCCACCAACCGGCAGTACACCAACAACGCCGGCGAGAATGTCAAAGAAACCATCTGGTTCAAGGTCAGCGTATGGGGAAAACAGGCCGAATCGTGCAACCAGTACCTGCGCAAAGGCAGTAAAGTCCTGGTGGAAGGCCGGCTTCAGGCTGACCCCGCTACCGGGCATCCACGCACCTACCAGCGCCAGGACGGCACCACCGGCACCAACTTTGAGGTGGTGGCCACCACGGTGCGTTTCCTCTCCTCTACCCGGCCGGAAGATGGCAGCCCGGTGGAAGATGGCGGACCGGAAGACTCGGGTGGGGACGTTCCCTTCTAGCCTGAGGTAGATAACCCGCGGCTGTCCGGCACACCGGGCAGCCGCTTCAATCATTAACTACCCATTCACGGAATAGACAAGCAGAAAGCATCATGGATAATCTGGAACCCATCATCGATCAAATTCGCGCCGGCTTCGAAGCCCGTAATAAAGCCCGTGACGAAGCCCTGGCTGTTTGCCGGGTCCTGACCCGGCACTGTGCGCACGCCATCCGCGCCGTGCACCGCCAGGAGCAGGCGGAAACTGACCAGCACCTGCAGGAAGCCGGCGCGCTGGTAGCCCGGCTGCGTGAGATGCTGGCGGGTTACGATGACCTGTATTTTGCCGGGTACACCCAGGACGCGCTGAAAGAATACGCCGAAGCCACCATCACCAGCGCGCTCATCCGCAACCAGCCGCTGCCGGCCCCGGCCGAAGTCGGCGTGGAAGATGCCACCTGGCTGAACGGGTTGGCGGAAGTCACCGGGGAGCTGCGCCGGCGCTGTATGGACATTCTGCGGCAGGGTTACTCGGCGGAAGCCGAACGCCTGCTGGCCTGTATGGATGACATCTATTCGGTGCTGGTGACCATCGACTACCCGGACGCCATCACCAACGGGCTGCGGCGGCATACCGACCTGGTGCGCGGCATCGTCGAGCGCACCCGGGCTGACCTGACCATCAGCCAGCGCGAAATGCACCTGCAGCGCTCGCTGGAAGAGCTCTCGCGCCGGTTGGACAATGAAAGTTGAGTTGAGTGCGCACCATCCGCGCGTCTGAAATCGGCACCTACCTGTACTGCCAGCGCGCCTGGTGGTACCGGTTGACCGGCGTGCAGCCGGAAAATAAGCGGGAACTGCAAGCCGGCACCTCCATGCATTATGCCCACGGGCGGGTGGTGGCAGCTTCAGCTTTGCTGAGCATCTTCGCCGGGCTGGCGGTCCTGGCGGCGCTCGCGTTGGCTATCTACTTGTTGATCGTTCACTGATGTTCTGGTTTGTTATTTTTCTATTCGTTATCGCCCTGGTCTGCTGGCTGTTGGCCAGGCGGCTGCGTCAGCAAAGTGGGCTGCCGGGCGGTAGAATCGTCTATTCGGATACCCGCCTGTGGGGACAGCCGGTCCAGCAGCCCCTGTATGACGGCAGCATCGGCCTGGTCGGCAAACCAGATTACCTGGTAAAGCAAGGCAATCTCTGGATCCCGGTAGAAGTGAAAAGTTGCCAACCTCCGCCGGCGCCCTATGACTCGCACATCTTCCAGTTGGCGGCCTACTGCCTGCTGGTGGAAAAAGTGTACCAGTCCCGCCCACCGCATGGGTTGATCCACTACCCCGGCCGCACGTTTCAGGTTGATTTCACGGAAGCCTTACGGCAGGAAACGCTGGCGCTGGTGCGCGAGATGCACGCCCAAGAACGAAAATCTTCCCTTCCCCGCAGCCATGACCAAACCTCGCGCTGCGCCGGCTGCGGATATAAAAGTCACTGCGACCAGCGCTTATAAAGCGGCACGCACAAGCCGTTGGTTACGACTATAATTGATTCATGCCCGGCCAACCGCCCGACCCCAGCAAAAAGATCGCCATCCTGTATCACTCCGCCATGCCAGACGCCCGGGCGGATTCAGAGCGGGTGCGCGCGGCATTGTCGGCTTACCCCGCGCGGGTGATCTCCGGCCGGCTGGATGACCCGGCGGTTCGCCAGTCAGTCTCAGACGGTGAATGCGGTCTGGCCATCGTCCTCGGCGGGGATGGCAGCATCCTGCGCGCCGGGCACCTGTGCGCTTCCTCGCATACGCCGATCCTGGGTATCAATTTTGGCCGTTTCGGCTTCCTGATGGAGATCGGCAAGAACGGCTGGCAGCAGTACATCCCGCGCCTGATGTCCGGTGATTTTCGCCTGGAAACCCGCATGATGCTGACCGCCAACCACATCCGCGCTGAACAGCAACTCGGGTCGTGGGAGGTATTGAACGAAGTGGTTGTCTGCCGCGGACCGCTGGTCAAACCCCTGCACATCTTCGCGCGGGTAGACGGCGAGCAACTAACCACCTACGTGGCGGACGGACTGATCGCCGCTACGCCATCCGGCTCCACCGCGTATGCCCTGGCGGCCGGCGGACCGATCTTGCCGCCGGAACTGCGCAACATCCTGTTAGTGCCGGTAGCTCCGCACCTTTCGGTGAACCGCGCGCTCATCCTGGCTGAAGGCGCCCGCGTCAGCATCTCCGCCCCCGGCAGCGATAATGCCGTCCTCAGTATTGATGGGCAGCATCCCATCCTCCTGGGGCCGGATGACCGCGTGGATGTCTTCGCCGGCAACCATTCTTTGCATTTCATCCGGTTCTTTGATGCCGGTTATTTTTACAGGAGTTTAATGAGCCACATGGAACAAAATCCGGCGGCCGCCCAATCATGAGCGACGCCGTCCCTGCACCTCTCTACTGTGCCAATCATCCGCGCACGGAAACCAGCCTGCGCTGCAACCGCTGCGAAAAACCCATCTGCCCGCAATGCGCGGTGCTCACCCCCACCGGCTACCGCTGCCGCGAGTGCGTGCGCGGGCAGCAAAAGGTCTTCACCACCGCCAGCTGGGTAGATTATCCGCTGGCATTCATCAGTGCCGCCGTCATCAGCTACCTGGGCAGCCTGCTGGTGAATATGATCGGTTTTTTCACCTTACTGCTGGCTCCACTGGTCGGCATCGGTGTAGCGGAAGTTGTACGCTGGGTGATCCGCCGGCGGCGCGGGCCGGGTTTGTACACCGCCGCGACGGTCGGCGCCGTTCTGGGCAGCCTGGTCGGGGTCGTTGGGCCGCTTTTCTTGCTGCTGTACAGCCTGGCCGGGCAAGCGGGACTTGCCAACACACTGCAGAGTCTGTTATGGTTTGGCATCCGGGCTTTATATACTGTTCTGATGACCACCTCCATGTATTACCGCCTGACCGGGATAAGACTGAAGTTATAGCCTATGCTAAAACACCTGCGCATCGAGAATTTTGCCATCATCGACCAGCTGGAGCTGGATTTTCAAGCCGGGCTGGTCATCCTGACCGGTGAAACCGGCGCGGGTAAATCCATCATCCTGGACGCGATCATGGCGCTGCTGGGCGGCGCCTATGAAGCCGGCTCGGTGCGGGCTGGCGCCAGCCGCTCGCGGGTGGATGCCGTCTTCTCCCTGGAAGACGCCACCGCCGACCTGATGTCACTGCTGGAAACAGAAGACCTGCTGGAAGACGGCGGTCTGCTGAGCATCGAGCGGGAGATGCGGCTGGAAGGCCGCACCAGTGCGCGTATCAACGGCCGCTCGGTCACCCAGGGAGTTTTACGTGCGGTGGGTGATCAGCTGGTGGATATCCACGGCCAGTCCGAACACCTTTCGCTGCTAAATCCCAAAAAACACATCGCGCTGCTGGACGCCTACGCCGGGGTTGATAATTCACTACGGGAATATCAGCAGGTGTACCGCAAACTGCAAGAAACCCGGCGGGAATTGAAAGAGCTGCGCGCCATGGAACAGGAAGCCGCCGCGCGGCTGGAATTGCTCACCTTCCAGGAGCAGGAAATTACAACCGCGCGCCTGCAAAGCGGGGAAGACGAGACACTGGAACAGGAACGCAACCGCCTGGCCAACGCCGAAAGCCTGGCATCCGCTGCACAGGCCGCGCTGACCCTGCTGGAAGAAGGCGCCCCAGACCTGCCGCCTTTAACCGACCTGCTGGGGCAGTTGAACCACCAGCTGCAAACCCTGGCGCGGCTGGACGCGTCGCGGCAGGACCTGCTGGATGCCAGCGACACCCTGCTGCAGGAAGCGGAAGACCTGGCCCGCTCGGTCAACGCGTATGCCGCGGAGATCGAATTTAATCCGCGCCGGCTGGAAGAGATCGAAGACCGCATCGCCCTAATCAACAACCTGAAGCGCAAGTACGGCGGCAGTATTGAAAGCTGTCTCAGTTACCTGGCAGCCACCCGCGAGAAACTCCAGCTGATCCAGAGTTCCGGTGAGCGCGGCGTCGAATTAGAGGTAGAACTACAGACGCTGCAGGGCGAAGCCGTCCGGCAGGCCGACCTCCTCTCGGCGGCCAGGCATGAGGCTGCCGTCCGCATGGCCGCCGGCATCGAAGGGGAGCTGGGAGAATTGCGCATGGAAGGCGCGCGCTTTGAGGTTGGCTTCGAAACACAGCCAACTGAAAACCCGGAAGCCGCCCTGGATTCGACCGGGCTGGACCGGGTGGAGTTCTTAATCGCACCAAACCCGGGAGAAGGGTTGAAGCCGCTGGCCAAAGTTGCCTCGGGCGGTGAGACCTCGCGCCTGATGCTGGCTTTAAAGAACGTCCTGGCCCGCCAGGACCGCATCCCCTCGCTGGTATTCGATGAGATCGACCAGGGGATTGGCGGGCGGGTGGGCAGCATCGTCGGCCAGAAGTTATGGCAGCTGGCGCGCCACCACCAGGTGTTCTGCGTCACCCACCTGCCGCAGCTGGCGGCCTTTGGCGATCAACATTTCCATGTCACCAAAGCCCAGGCGGACGGCCGTACCACGACCCACGTCAATGAGTTGGGCGGTGAAACCCGCGTAGCAGAACTGGCGCAGATGCTCGGCACTTCCAGCGAGAATACAATGAATTCTGCCCGGGAACTCTTGCAGCAGGTGAAGGACCTGAGGTAAAATGCTCATATACGGGGGTTCAATGAGCGAACTTTAACTTCTATTATTGGGTACACCGGTCATCCTCTGGCACGACCAACCATTCATCATCCGCCGGCGCATTCTGCGTTCCATTTTGTATTACCTGGCTTTTCGCGGGGACCCGGTCGGGCGGGGTGAATTGATCAACCTGATGTGGCCGGAGCTGGATGATAGTAAAGCCCGCTCCTTCCTGCGCGACCATCTTTCCAAGCTGCGCGCGGCGCTGCCGGATAAAACCCTTCTGTTAACGGATAACGAGAATGTCTACCTGGACTTCCAGCGGGTTTATGTGGATGTGCATGACTACCAGCGCAGCATCTATGAGATTATCGCTTCGATTCGGCACATCCCCCGGACCGACCCAATGACGGAAGAACTGTACGTCAATTGCATGCGGGCCAACGCCCTGTGGCGCTCCCCGCAGTTGCTGGCTGGTTCCATGCTGCACGACTCGGTGGAATATGAAGAGTGGCTGACCTATGAAGAAAAGCGCAAATGGCGCAGCCGGGTGCTGCTGCTGGAACGGATGGTCAATCATTGCGCGGTGCTTAAGGACAACGGCGGCCGGTTACGCTGGTTTTCCGATCTGGCCTTGCTCGATCCATACAATGATGACTATCACATCGGCATTATGCAGACCCTGATAGACCTGAAAAACCCGCGGGAGGCATTCTTCTACGGTCAGCGCATTCGGATAAAATATGAAGTAGAGATGGGTTTACCCCCATCCAAAGCTTTTCAGGATATACTAGACGAACTGCAAGCCGGGCAGGAACACTAACGAAAAGTCTGAAAGCGGGGAAATACAGAAGAGTTTCTTGGTATTTTCGCTAAATCTCCAAATAATTACCAAACTTGTCTACATTCTGTCTACGCAGCCATCTTATAATGATGGCTAGATTATCATGAATTGCCTCTGGCTCACAAGGTTAGGGGCCTTGTGTAAGGAAGTCGATAGTGAATTGCTCAAGCACTATCGACTTCCTTCCTTTTCACCACAGTTACGAATATTATTCCTGTTTCAAGCGGGCGATCGTCACCCCGTCACCGCCTTCATTATCCATCCCGCTCTCAAAATCATACACCTGCGGATTCGAGCGCAGCTCCTCGCGGATCACCTGGCGCAGCCGGCCGGTGCCCTTGCCGTGGATGATGCGCACGAACGGCATGCCGTTTTGGTAAGCCTGGGCGATATAGCGGTCCAGCAAGTCCAACCCGTCCTCGGCGCGCTGCCCGCGGATATCCAGCTCCATCCCGGGTGACTGGCGCGGCGCTTCCTGGCGCGCCGCAGCCGAACGAGACTCATCCGCCCGGGAGTTCACTTTCCCGGCGCCGCGCCTTTTTATCGGGGTGGCTTCCATCTCGCTTTCATCAGGCAGCTGCAGGTCTGCCAGCCGCGCGCGGATGCGCAAATTCCCAACCAGCACCTCAGCATCCACCGCGGTGATTGATATGATCTTCCCCGGCATGTGCAGCGAAGTCACCATTACCTTGCTGCCGGCGCTGAACTTGCCAGCCGCGGGCGGGTGATTCGGCGCGGGTGACACCGCCGCGCTTTCATCAACCAGGCGGGTGATCTCAGTCTGGACGGATTTCACCACTTCCAACGGCTGACGCGCCCGCGCCAGTTCCCGCTTCAACTCTTCGGCTTCCCGCGTAAAGCGCGCGATCTCTTCATCCATTTGCTGGCGGGTGCGTTGGATCATCTCCTGCCGTTCCTGCTCAATATGTTTCAAGCGGGCCGCCAACTGCTTCTCCAGTTCAATGGTGTGAACGCGGTGATTTTCAGCTTTCTGGCGGTCTTCGCGTGCCAGGTTGCGCTGATGGTAGATCTCATCCAGCAAATCCTCGGCTTTCAATTCATCCGGGTGGATGGTAGAGCGGGCCGCGGTGATGATGCGCTCCGGCAGACCCAGCCTTTCGGCGATGGCCAGCGCGTTGGAGCGGCCCGGCAGGCCGATCGTCAAGCGGTAAGTCGGCCTGAGCGTCTTCAGGTCAAATTCCAGGCTGGCATTGGTGACAGCCGGTGTGTTGTGCGCGAAAGTCTTCAGTTCCGGGTAATGCGTGGCAACCAGGCTGGTGATCCCGCGCTCCAGCAGGTCTTTCAAAATGGCCATGGCCAGCGCCGCGCCTTCCTGCGGGTCGGTGCCTGCCCCCAACTCATCCAGCAGCACCAGGCTTTCACGGCCGGCGCTCTTCAACAGATGGATGATGTTGGTGATATGCCCGGAAAAAGTCGAGAGCGACTGCTCGATGGACTGCTCATCGCCAATATCCGCGAAGATCTTCTGGAAGACGCTGATCTCGGTGCCGCTTTGCGCGGGGAGATGCAGCCCAGCCTGGGCCATCAGGGCAAATAACCCCAGAGTTTTTAAGGTGACCGTTTTCCCGCCGGTGTTAGGGCCGGTAATGATTAGAATGAAGGTCTGCTCATCCAACAGCAAGTCGATCGGGACAACGCGCTGCGGGTCCAGCAGGGGGTGGCGCGCCTGATATAAGCGGATCACGCTGCCGGGGTGCCCGCTGGCAGCCGGTTGGATGGCATGTAATACAGGTTCCACCGCGCGCAGGCTTTCGGCGTACCTGGCCCGCGCGAAGATCATATCCAGGTCGGCCAGCAAGTCCAGCAGACCGATGATGTCGGCCGCCTGCTCCCCCACCAACCCGGAGAGCATCGCCAGCACACGCCGCTCCTCATCCCGCTCTTCCAACTGCAGCTCTTTATACCGGTTGTTTAGCTCCACCACCACCAGCGGTTCAATAAAGAGCGTCGCGCCGGAGGAGGATTGGTCGTGCACAATGGCTTTGATCTGGCCTTTGAATTCAGCCCGCAGCGGCAGCACATAGCGGCCGTCGCGCTGGGTGATGAGACCTTCCTGCAGCATCGGCGCGGTATGGGAATCGCCCAGAAAACGCTGCAGTTTGCTCATCAGCCGCTCATGGGCGATCTTGACTTCACGCCGGGTGGCGGCCAGCTTTTCAGAAGCCGCGTCCAGGATATCCCCATGTTCTGAGATGCAGCGGGTGATCCCGTCGATGATGCCGTAGGGTTGCGGTGGATGCAGCACGACCGCCGCCAGCGCGGGGTAATCTTCATCCAGGTTGCCCAGCGCGCGCAGCAGGGTGCGCGCCGCGATGAGCGTATTCTTAACATCCAGCAGTTCAGTTGGGATCAGTACACCCCCGCGCGCGCATAGCTCCAGCTGCACGCGGATATCCACCACGCCGCCCAGGGTGATCTCGCTGTTCAGATCCAATAGCTGGCGGGCTTCAGTGGTTTCTTTTTGCCAGGTGCGCGCCAGGCCAATGTCCGTGGTCGGCTGGATCAGCAGTGCACGTTCATGGGAAACGCTAAAAGAGGTATGGGATGCCAGGGCTTCCAGTACCCGCGGAAATTCGAGGACAGTGAGTGTTTTTTGTTCCATAGTCTTACCAACTAATGATTAAACGAAACAATGGTTCAGTTGAACCCGTCGCCGCCCCGGCGCTTAGAGTGTACCACAGGACGCGTGGTTATAATGAATGTATGATTCAAAATTCTGTGCCAGATCTGGATGAACTGACCCGGCCCGGCGAACTGGTCCAGCCGGAAGCTGACGGCCGCCTGCGCTGCCTGGCTTGCAGCCACCGCTGCCTGCTGGGCGATGGTCGGCGCGGCATCTGCCAGGTGCGCTACCACGCGGCAGATGGATTGCGCGTCCCATGGGGATACACTGCCGGCTATCAACTGGACCCGGTGGAGAAGAAACCGTTTTATCACTTCCTGCCGGGCGCGTCGGCCTTCACCTTTGGCATGCTGGGCTGCAACTTCCACTGCGACTTTTGCCAGAACTGGCAATCTTCCCAATCGCCGCGCCTGGCGGATGCGCATACCCTGGGCAGGTGGGTGGAACCGATCACGCCGGAAGAATTAGCCAACCGGGCGGCCCGCCGCGGTGCGGCTGTACTGGCTTCCTCTTATAATGAGCCGGTCATCACTGCGGAGTGGGCGCACGCAATATTCACGCAGGCCAAACAAAAGGGTCTGCGAACGGTGATGGTATCCAACGGTTATGCCAGCCCGGAATGCCTGGATTACCTGCGTCCGGTGCTGGACGGATACAAAGTGGACTTAAAGTCTATGCGCGAAGAAAACTACCGCGCATTGGGCGGCCAGCTAAAACACGTCCTGGATGCCATCACCGGCGCGCATGCCCGCGGCTACTGGGTAGAAGTTGTCACGCTGGTGATTCCCGGCTTTAATGACGACCCGGCCGAGTTATGGGACGCGGCCAGCGCCATCCGCGCCATCTCCCCGGACATCCCCTGGCATGTTACCGGCTTTCACCCGGATTACCGCATGCTGGATCGGGATTCAACTGCGCCATCCGCCCTGTTACAGGCCGCGGAAATTGGGCAGGAAGCCGGCCTGAAGTTTGTGTACGCGGGGAATTTACCGGGCCGGGTGGGGTCGCTGGAGAATACTTATTGCCCGGGCTGCCGGGCGTTATTGATCGAACGCAGCGGTTATCAGATCCGGGTGGCCGGGCTGCTGAGTGACGGCCGCTGCGCGGCATGCGGCGCGCAAATACCTGGCGTCTGGTCCGGCAGCGGATTGCCGCCTAGCGCCGCAGGGTAGCCTTGAGTCGGTCAGGGTGCAGCAGCAAGTTCAGCGCTTCCATGCCATCGCGCGCCAATACATCCGCTGCCAGCATGGTTTGAACGGCTGTCCCCTCTGCCGACAGCACGCAGATGCCCAGGCCAGCGTCGCGCAGCATCCATGCGTCATTCGCGCCCTGCCCGACTGAAACAACCCGCTCCTCCCCCAGCGAATGGATATATTTCAGCTTGTGTTCTCTTTCATCACCCGCCGGGATGACCCGCAAATCCACTCCCAGCGCTTCCGCCAATTGTGTCCCTTTGCCGAAGGTATCGGCGGTCAGCAGGGTGATTATCAGTGATCCTTTCAGCTGCTCCACCGCCGGCGCGATGCCCGGCAAGATCTCACCATCGGTCGCCAGGGTGCCGTTGACATCCAGCACCAGGTATTCCAGGTTCAGCGTCTTCCAACCGGGGATCTCGAGCGTCAGCATGCACAGATTATATGCCTGAACCCGGGCGTTGCGGTAAAATGGTCGTTATGCTACGAAAGATATTCCTGCTGGCCCTGCTGGCTGCCTTGCTGACGAGTTGCGCGGCTCCGGCCGCGGTTGCCCCCACCCCCGAATTACCGACCGCTGTCCCCACCGAGATCCCCAGCCCCACTCCGCTGCCGCCCGCCACCCGGGTTCTATTTACCGGCAGCGGCTTGCCGGCCGCTGAAGCGGACAGCCTGTTCGCGCTTTCTCAAACCCTGGCCGCGGCGTCCAGCCTGACGGTGGACAAGGTGGATGCACTGTCACCGGAAGTGTTAACACCCGATGTGCGCATGGTGATCGCGCTGCCCGGTACCGCCGGCCTGCCTGAACTGGCTGCGCGCTTCCCGGCCGTCAGCTTCATCAGCATTGCCAACAGCGGCACGCAGCCCGCGGCAAATCTCTTCGCTGTCGGCAGCGAAGGCGCGCACCCGGAATGGGTGGGCTTTATGGCCGGCTACATCGCGGCCGTCACCACCTATGAGTGGCGCGTGGGGGCACTGGCAGTAGCCGGCGACAACACTGACGCGCTGGCCGCCGACGCTTTTTTGAACGGCGCGGTATTCTTCTGCGGGTTGTGCAACCCGTATCACCCCCCATGGACGGATTACCCCGCGGTGGTTGCCATGAATCCCCCCACCACCCAGGCGGACTGGCAGCCGTGGGCGGATAACGTCGTCGCCAGCAAGATCCAAACCGTCTATATTGCCCCCGGCGCCAGTAACCCGGACATGCTGGCTTACCTGGCGAATGCCGGCATCCGGCTGATCGGCGGTCAGACCCCGCCGGACGCGGTGCGGCCCGCCTGGATCGCCACCATCCGCCAGGATTACACGGCCGCGCTCACCACAGCCTGGGGCGAGGTACTAGCAGCCGCGCCCGGCCGCGCGATTTCCGGCAGCCTGACCGTCACGGACCTGGACAGCGCCCTGATTGGCGACGGTAAAATGCGCCTGATCCAAGCCAACATCGACCTGCTGACCAGCGGTCATATCGCCCCCAACACCATCCCTTAATACCGGCTAATACCGCAGGCCGTGTTCCATCTGGAACTTGAAGAGGGTCAGGGCTTCGCCCCAGCCGGCCGCGCTTTGCGCCAGGGCGTGCAAGCCCAGTTCGTCATTCCGGAAGCCCGTTTCCAGCACCCGCAGCAGGCAGCCGTCCGGGTGATCTTCCAACGCCAGGCGCACCCGCGTGGCATACTCGGGGACGTCCGGGTGCCAGCTGTATTCAAAGCCGACGCCGTCCTCAACCGAAAGAATGGTGCCGTGGTCGCCGCCGGAGAAGTTGCCGGCACCCCAGTCCTTCCACTCGAAGATGATGGCCCCGCCGGGGCGCAGTTCGATAAACATACTGGCGGTGAACCAGGCATTCCAGCCGGCTGGTGTGGTCAACTTCGCGTAGCAGGCCGCGCGGCTGGCGCGGATGACGCAGGCATGCCGCACTTCACACAGAACCTGCTCTTCCGGTGCTAAAAATGGGGAAGCGTTCAAAAAGTACCTCCAAAATGAATAAGGTGAATCCTAATCGGCGATAAAGTGCCTGTCAATAGAGCTGTCGCGCGGCATCTGGCAAGCATCTTGCATACTTTCTAGTGGAATTTACCGGTGGTTTTCCACCTATCTGGAGGTAATAATGGTTCAAAAATTTAAGAAGTGGTTTATCGACCTGATCCTGATGGCGCTGGCCATCTCCGGCTGCACGCGCTCCATGCCGGTGAATGTCGCCAGCCTGCAAAAGGCGCTGGATGCTCCTGCCGCTGCCGCGACCTCTGCCAGCAGCAGCTCTTCCGGCTTTTCACTGCTGCCGGCCGGGCTTTTCAGCAAGTATGACGCGATCGCGCCGGGTGATTACACAGAAGTGATCAAAGTGAAGGCCGAAAAATTGGAAGCAGCCAAAGAACGCAGTTACGGCGTCCATGTGCCGCCGGCCTATGATCCGGAGGTCGCGCATGCCGTGGTGATCTTGCTGCACGCGGCTGGTTCCAGCGGCAGTGAGTTCGCCAGCCAGTCCAAGTTCAACGAGTTGGCAGACGGCAACACCTTCATCGCCGTCTATCCGGAAGCCTTCGGTGCTGAGAAGAAGTGGAACACGGATCTCTACCCGACAGCCGGCGCGAATGATACGGCATTTGTCATCGCGGTACTGGACGCGGTTGAAAAGACTTATCACATCGACCCGAACCGGGTTTTCATTGCCGGTCATTATGACGGCGGCATCCTGGCATACAAACTGGGCGGGTTGATCCCCGCAAGGTTGGCCGCGATTGGCGCTTACGGCGCCTCCTACGGCTATCAGCACAATGCCACTGAAACGATCAAACTGCCGGCTGTAACCGGCCCGGTTTCACTGATCGCCATCAACGGCAACGCGGATGAGGTCGTCCCGTACAACCCTAATGACGTGCTGCAATCCGGCAATGCCAGCTTCCTCTCCGCGCGCGAAACTGAGGAATACTGGATGAGCCAGATGGGCTGCGGTGGTGACCCGGATGAATCCGTCCGCAATGATGAGAATGTGCGCATGTACACTTACACCTGTAACGGCGGCCGCGAGGCACAGTTTGTCCGCGTCTGGTACAGCGATCACCGTTGGCCTGGTTCCTTTACCTTTGAAGAGAAGAAAAAGGCCGAAGATGACATCTCAGCCTCGGTCTATATCTGGGATTTCTTCAGTACCCACCCCTTACCGGTCACGCAGTAAAGGTCAAATTCAGGTCAGAGCCGGAACGGTGATGTTCCGGCTCTTTTTTGTTGATCCATATTGTAATTTCGGAAATCTTTTGATATAATCGTAGCATATTACGGAAGGATGTGACAAAATAATGGTAAAATTAGACCAGATGGACAAGCAGATATCGGATCTTTTGATCGAAAACGGCCGCATGAGCTGTGCGGAGATCTCCAAGCGCGTCGGCGGCATCACAGAGCGCGCGGTGCGCTACCGCATCGAACGCCTCATCCGCAATGACATCATCACCATCCACGGCAACGTCAATGCCCGTGGGCTGGGGCTGCATGTCTTCGCGGACGTCTTCATTGAGGTGGAACCCGCGCAGGTGCAGGATATCGCCCGCCGGATCGCCGAATATGAAATGGTCAGCTATGTGGCCTGCTCGACCGGTGAGACCGATATCAGTATCCAGGTGTTTGCCCGCGATAACCGCGACCTGTACCAGTTCGTAACGGAGGTCATCGGCCGCATCCCGGGTGTGCGCAAGACGCACACCTCCCTGGTGCCGCTGATCATCAAGGACGACCATATCTGGCACATCCCCTCGGCCTGCATCCGGGAGGCTTGACCCCATCCACCAGTTCCGCCGGGCTTTACATGTCCGTAAGGACATGATTTCTATCCCTTTTATCTGGAGGAAGTTATGGCAACTGATCGCAGCACTAACATCCCCACTGGAAGTGAAAAGAGTAAGCTCAAACGAGAACTTACCCTGCTGCCGCTCTTCGGCCTGATCTACTTTACCGTTTGCGGCGGCGCTTTCGGAGCAGAACCAATGGTCGGCCTCTCCGGCCCCGGCCTGGCGCTGGTACTAATGGTGGTTACTCCCCTGGTCTTTTCCATCCCCAATATGCTGATGGTACGGGAGATGCAGTCCATGATGCCGGTGGAAGGCGGGTACTACCACTGGGTCAAACAGGCCTTCGGCCCGTTCGCCGGTTATATGTCCGGCTGGATGAACTGGGTGGTCTCCTGGGTGGATGTCTCCATCTACCCGGTGTGGACTGCCTGGTACCTGAGTTACTTCATCCCCGCGCTGGGCAACGGCATGGTGATCAACGGCGTCGAGATCTCCTCGGACCTGCTTTCCTGGCTTGTCGCAGCCGTCCTGATCATCTCCATCTCTTTCCTGAACCTGCGCGGCGCGCGCCTCTCCGGCCTGGCTACCAACTGGCTGGGACTGTTCATGATCATCCCGCTGGTCATCATGTCCGGTTTCGGCATTTATGCCTGGATCAGCAGCGGCACCACCCCCGCCATCCCATTCCTGGCCGGTAATGCCTCCGTCACCCCGGGCAATATCCTGGCCGCGTTGAGCGTGGGCATCTATGTGGCCATGTGGAACTTTATGGGTTGGGAACTGCCCGCGGCGGCTGGCGATGAGATCAAAGAACCCAAAAAGACCTATCCCCGCGCCATGGTTTTGGTGTTGATCGCCGCCATCCTGTCCTACTCCATCCCCACCCTGGCCGGCCTGTACGGCGGCGCCGGTGAAGGCGGACGCTACCAGGTCTGGGGTATTGAAGAGAACAACACCGGTGAAGGGATCGGCCCGGTGCTGAACGAATACGGCATCAGCAATGATCAGATCGCCCAGATCGGCGTGGATCCCACCACCGATGCCGGCTGGGAATTCCCCACCATCGCGCACGTCATCGGTGATAAGGTCGGCGGCAAAGACAGCCCGCTGTCCTGGTTCCTGGGAGGGATCGTCGGCATCTCAGCCATCTTATCCATGATCGGTCTGTTCATCGGCAACGGATTGGGGGGTACGCGCGTGCCGTACGCCATGGCCGAAGACGGTATGATGCCGCGCTGGCTCAATAAAGTCCATCCCAAATACGGCACCCCCTGGGTATCCATCCTGCTCTGCGGGGTGTTCTATCTGATCTTTTCCACCTCGGCTTTCCAGAACCTGGTCGTCATCGATGTCTTCCTGAACATGCTGGTCTTGATGGCGCAGATCTTCGCGCTGGTGATGATGCGCATCAAGCGGCCCGAATTACCGCGCACAAAGGTTCCGGGCGGCATCTGGGGTCTGCTGTACATCGTGGTGGCTCCGCTCACCATCATCGTGCTGGCGATCGTCAGCCAGGTGCGCGATTTCGGCTGGGAATCATCCATTGGCTGGGGTGTCGGCGCCATGGTGATCGGCGCGATCTTGTATATCCCCATCCGGCGCTTTGTGAAACCGGGCGTTCCGGATGTCGATCCGTACGTGCTTAACACAGAAGAATAAGACCAAATTTACCCTGGAGGCTGTATGAAAGTATTGCTGGTTGGCGTTGGTGGTGTAGGCGAATCGATCGCGGTCATCGCATCCAAACGGCCCTGGTTGGACCTGATGGTTCTGGCGGATTATAACAAGGCCCGCGCCGAGGAAGTTCAGGCGAAATTGCCCAATCCCGCCAAATTCCCGGTGGAGTTTGTCGATGCCGGCAAACAGGAGATGATCGAAGGACTGGCGCGCAAGTACCAGGTGGACCTGATCATGAATGCCTGCGATCCGTCATTCAATGTGCCGATCTTTGACGCGGCTTTCAATGTGGGCTGCAATTACATGGACATGGCCATGACCCTGTCTGAGCCGCATGAGAAGAACCCGTACGAACAGACCGGTATCAAACTGGGTGATTACCAGTTTGAACGCGCGGAAGCCTGGAAGAAAAAGGGCATCCTGGCGCTGCTCGGCCTGGGTGTAGAACCCGGCATGGCAGATGTCTTCGCGCGCTACGCGGAGCTGCACCTGTTTGATGAGATCGACGAGGTGGGCGTGCGCGACGGCGCGAACCTGATTGTGCGCGGTTATGACTTTGCCCCCAATTTCAGCATCTGGACCACCATCGAAGAATGCCTGAATCCGCCGGTCGTGTGGGAAAAGGGCAAAAAGTGGTTCACCACACCGCCGTTCTCGGAACCGGAAGTGTTCGAGTTCCCCGGCGGCATTGGCAAAGTGGAATGCGTCAATGTAGAGCATGAAGAAGTCCTGCTCGTTCCGCGCTACGTCAAATGCAACCGCGTCACCTTCAAGTACGGCCTGGGCGATGAGTTCATCGGCATTTTGAAAACTTTGCACCTGCTGGGGCTGGATAATAAGGAAGCCATCAAGGTCAAAGGCGTAGAAGTCGCCCCGCGCGATGTGGTCGCCGCCTGCCTGCCGGACCCGGCGCACCTGGGCCCGTTGATGGAAGGCCAGACCTGTGCCGGTACCTGGATCAAAGGCAAGAAGGACGGCAAGGTCAAGAACGTCTACCTGTACCAGCTGGCGGACAACAAAGAATGTATGGATCGCCTGGGCTGCCAGGTAGTCGTGGCGCAGACGGCCTTCAACGCGGTCATCGGCATGGAACTGCTGGACACTGGCGTTTGGCAGGGTAAAGGCGTGGAAGGGCCGGAATTCTTCGACCCGGTGCCGTTTATGGACTTGATGGCGGAATACGGTTTCCCCTGGGGCATTAAGGAATGGTAAAGTAGGATTAAAGATACATTAAAATATGTCAAATATTAGTTCCCTTTTTCCGGCAGATTTTATAAAATAGTTAGGCTGACGGAAAAGGGGAACTTTGTTCTCTGTAATAAAAATCCAGGATCGATAGCTGAGGAGGATCTCATGCCAAACGGTTTCATCGGAAAAATATTGCACGTCGATCTGAGCGCGGGGGCGATATCAATCGAAACACCGCCTGAAGAATTTTACAGAACTTATATGGGCGGCAGCGCCATGGGGATGTACTACATCCTGAAAGAGATGCCGGCCAAAACCGACGCGCTCTCGCCCGCGAACATCCTCACCTTGATGTGCTCGGTGACGACCGGGGCAGCCATCTCCGGCCAGAGCCGCATCAACGCCAATGCGAAAAGCCCGATGACCGGCGGTATTGGTGATTCTCAGGCCGGCGGGTTCTTCCCGGCAGAGCTAAAATTCGCCGGCTTTGACGGTATCGTCCTGCGCGGCAGATCGCCCAGGCCGGTGTACCTCTTCATCCACAACGGTAAAGTTGAATTACGGGACGCGTCGCATCTGTGGGGCATAGGCGTCAAAGAAGTGGACGCGCTGCTGAAGACGGAGACCGGTGAGGCCAAAGCCCAGGTGATGCAGATCGGGCCGGCCGCGGAAAAAGGCGTACGCTACGCCAGCATCATCAACATGGCCAGCCGCAACAACGGCCGCACCGGCATGGGTTTGGTGATGGCCAGCAAGAACCTGAAAGCGGTGGTCGTGCGCGGTACCGGGCAGGTCCAAATGGCCGACTCTGCTACGGTATCCACCTTAGCTAAAACCGGCGCCAAAGACGTCTCCACCAATCCCGACATGGACGGCATTGCCCGCCTGGGCACGGCCTGCGTGGTGATGCCGCAAAACGCCATGGGTACGCTGCCAACCCGCAATTACAGTGAAGCGCAGTTCGAGCAAGCGGAAGCTATCTCCGGTGAGACTATGGCGGATGGCATCCTTAAAAAACGTGAAACCTGTTACGCCTGCGCCGTACGCTGCAAGCGCGTGGTGGAAGCTGAATATGAAGGCACGCCGATCGATCCGGCTTACGGCGGCGCGGAATACGAAACCCTGGGCACCTTCGGCTCCATGTGCGGCATCTCCAGCCTGGAGGCGATCAGCCTGGCGCACCAGATCTGCAACGAATACGGCGTAGATTCGATCGCCTGCGGCGCTACCATCGCCTTCGCCATCGATTGCTTCGAACACGGTGTGATCTCGTCCGTGGAAACTGGAGGGATAGAACTGCAGTTTGGCAATACCGCGGCGGTTCTGCGCGTGCTGGCAGAGATCGTCAATCAATCCACCGAATTTGGGCGGCTGCTGGGCCAGGGCTCGGCGGCTGCCGCGGAACAGTGGGGGCCATCTGCCCGCAAATATCTGACGACCGTCAAAAACGAAGAAGCGCCGATGCACATGCCGCAGAGCAAGAAGTCTCTGGCGTTGATCTACGCGGTCAATCCCTTTGGCGCGGATCACCAATCCAGCGAGCACGACTGGATGATCGAAGATGGTATCGCCTCTGACCTGTACATGGGCCGCCTTGCGCTGCTGGGTTTCAACAGCATGCTGCCGGCTGGAGATTTTGGCCCCGAAAAAGTGCGCTTCGCCTACACCACGCAGATCTTCTACAGCATGCTGGATACGCTGGAGTTGTGCCAGTTCGTGTGGGGTCCGGCCTGGACGCTGTTCGGCCCGCAGGAGACGGTGGATCTTGTGAAAGCCGTCACCGGCTGGGATGTAAGCCTGGCTGAATTAATGAAACTGGGCGAACGGCGCCTGAACATGCTGCGCGCCTTCAACGCGCGGGAAGGCTTTACTACAAAAGAAGACGCGCTGCCCGAGAAGTTCTTTACGCCACTGGCAGGTACCGGCCCTACGGCCGGCGTCAGCGTGAACGCGGCTGACTTGCAGGCTGCTCAGAAGCAATATTATTCCGCCCTTGGATGGACGGTGAACGGCAACCCGGCTCCCGCCAAGCTAAAAGAATTGGGGCTGGAGTGGGTAACCATATAGACTCAACAAAGGATGGATGACAATAAGATGACCAATTACCAGGATAATTTCGCCCACTTATCACCCGTCTGGACCCATTACTCAGATATTGTCGTGGATCACGCCGAAGGCGCCTACCTTTACGGCACCGACGGCCGCAAGGTGCTGGATTTTGCCTGCGGCATCGGCGTCACCAATACCGGCCACTGCCACCCCAAAGTAGTGGAGGCTATCCGCCAGCAGGCCGGTTTGCTGCTGCACGGCCAGGTCAACCTGGTGACGCACAAGCCCATGTTGGAGTTGGTGGAGCAGCTGCGGACCATCGTTCACCCCTCGCTGGACGGCTTTTTCTTCAGCAACTCCGGCGCGGAGGCGGTGGAAGGGGCATTAAAGCTGGCGCGGCATGCCACCGGCCGCACGAATGTCATCGTTTTCCAGGGTTCTTTCCACGGCCGGACAGTGGCCACCATGAGTATGACCACTTCCAAGACTGTCTATAAAAATGGTTATCAGCCGTTGATGCCGGGCATCTTCGTCGCGCCGTACCCGTACGCCCTGAAATACGGGTGGGACGAAGAGACCACCAGCCGCTGGTGCCTGAGCGAACTGGAACTGCTGCTCAATTCACAAACTTCCCCGCAAGACACAGCTGCCATCTTCATTGAACCCGTCCTGGGCGAAGGCGGTTATGTGGTGCCGCCTGTCTCCTTTATGAAAGGCCTGCGCGCGCTGTGCGACCAGCACGGCATCATGCTGGTGTGTGATGAGATCCAGTCCGGCATGGGACGCACCGGGCGCTGGTTCGCGCATGAGCACTTCGGCATCGTGCCGGATATTATGACGGTCGCCAAAGGCATTGCCTCCGGGCTGCCGCTTTCCGGCGTGATCTCCCGCCTGGATCTGATGAAAAAGTGGCAGCTGGGTTCCCACGGCGGCACCTACGGCGGTAATGCCGTGGCCTGCGCGGCCGGCGTCGCCACCCTGAAAGCCATGAAAGAAGAGAAGATGCTGGAAAACGCGGCTGCCCGCGGCGCGCAGCTGAAAGCCGGGTTGAACCATTTACGCGAGAAATATCCGCAGATCGTGGATGTGCGCGGGTTGGGGTTGATGGTTGGCACTGAGTTCCGCGATGCCAGCGGTCAGCCGGACAAGAAGCTGGCCAAGGCCGTTGTGCATGAATGCCTCGATCGCAACCTGATGCTGCTGACAGCCGGCACCTGGGATAACACCATCCGCTGGATCCCGCCGCTGATCGTCACCGCTGAACAGATGAATGAAGCCCTGGGGATCTTTGAAAGCGCCCTGGCGGCAGCTGTTAAATAACCTTTCTGGAGGAAAACATGGCAGACAACCTGATGGAAATGCTGGAGCGGGCCCGTGCCGCGCAAAGGGAAATTGAATTCTGGTCGCAGGAACGCGTGGATGAGATGATCCTGGCTGTCGGCTGGGAATCTTACAAGCGCGAAACCGCCGAAGCCTGTGCCCGCCTGGCGGTGGATGAGACGGGCCTCGGCCGCTATGAAGACAAGGTGGTCAAGCACCAGAAAAAGACGCTGGGTGTCATCCGCGATTTGGAAGGCGTAAAGACAGTTGGTGTGATCGAAGAAGACAAAGCCAAAGGGCTGGTAAAGATCGCCAAGCCGATCGGCGTGATTGGCGCTATCACCCCTATGACCAATTCATCCTCCACCATGCCGTGCAACGGGCTGCCCATCCTCAAAGGCCGCAACGCGGTCATCTTCGCGCCGCATCCGCGTGCCAAAAACACCTGTGAGATGATCTGCAACGAGATGCGCAAAGGCCTGCGCAAGGTCGGCGCGCCGGAAGACCTGGTGCAGAACATCAAAGAGCCAACCATGGAACTCTCGCAGGACCTGATGAAGATCGTGGACCTGGTGCTGGCCACCGGCGGCGCGGGTATCGTCCAGGTGGCGTACAGCAGCGGCAAGCCGGCCTACGGCGTCGGCGCCGGCAATGCCACCATCATTGTGGATGAGACTGCCAATGTGGATGAGACCGCGGTGAAGATCTTCAAGGGGAAGACCTTCGATAACGCCACCTCCTGCTCCGCCGAGAACAACGTCATCATCCATGAGAGCATCTTTGACAGCCTGCTGGCCGGGCTGAAGAAGCAGGGCGGTTACCTGGTCACCGGTGAAGACCGCGCCAAGTTGAAAGCTGCCATGTGGCCGGACGGCAGCCATCTGAGCGGGAAGATCGTCTGCAAGAGCGTCAAGGTCATTGCTGAGACCGCCGGCATTTCAGTCCCCGAAGGCACCACCTTCCTGATGGTGTTGGGTGAGCATATCGGCGCGGAGGACATGTTCTCGGCCGAGAAACTCTCGCCGGTCGTCACTATTTGGAAGTACAGTGATTTCAGTAAGGCCGTGCAGATGGTGATCGACATCACCGCCTTCAGCGGTTACGGCCATTCCTGCGGCATCCACTCCACCAATGAAGCCCATATCCTGGAACTGGCCACCAAAGCCAAGGTCAGCCGCATGATGGTGCGCCAATCGCAAAGTTACGGCAACAGCGGTGACTGGGTGAACGGCATGCCGTTTACCATGACGCTGGGCTGCGGCACCTGGGGCGGCAACATCACCAGCGAGAATGTGGGCTGGAAGCATTTCATCAATACCACCTGGGTTTCGTACCCGATCGAACCGGTCATCCCCGACCCCGAGGTGCTCTTCGCCCCGCATTTCAAGAAGTACGGAAAGTAGAAGCGGATTGCATGTGAAAGGCTCTGGAGAGTGATCTTCAGAGCCTTTTTTGATTGGTGCGATGGGGGGGGCGCAGGTCGGATTGAGGGTAGCCCGCATAACTGGCACGCACCCTAAACCCGAAATCCGACGCCTTGCGCACTTCGTCGGGTTTCGCTCCGCTCTACCCGACCTACGAAAGCAACAACACCGGTTTTTCGTAGGTCGGATTGAGGGTAGCCC